>Ga0115853_100211_pt1 | contig 17755 bp, 12 predicted proteins | sample InSIn5gowninarea_FD_83867 | JGI IMG/M metagenome (GOLD analysis project Ga0115853, IMG submission 83867)
TTTATTTTATACTTTATTCATTTGTCATGATGATACTCTCGTATAATTTGTGTATTATATTTTAACAAATATTTTATGGAGATAATCCATGTTTATTTGGTTTTTCCTTTGGAAAAAAATCTTATATTTTAATGAGAAAATATACATTAAACGATTAAAAAGGAATTGATGAGGATAAAAAGAGGGTTGGGTTTGCTTACCATTCTTGTATCATTAAGACAATTTATAGTTGCTTATATTTATTATTGCTCAATGTTTTTCTAAAAAAATAACTTGTTCATATTTTTTGCGAGTTAAAACAATAAGCTAAAAAGAAAAGACATAGTGTTGATCTCGCCACCATCCAAATATTCATGGCATTACATCCCAAAACAATATCTATTTTCTGCATGTAGTTTTTGGCATTTTTATAATTTTGTCTCCAATAGGCTCTTTGGCTAGATTTTGTTGACTTCTTGCTCTTGCTTTTGTTCCTTTTAACAACTTGTGTCCAACCTTTTTCTAGGATTGCATCTGATTTAAGAGACGTGACTTCATCTTCATTGGCTTGTCTTGCCCTTGACTTGATCTTGCTGAGGGGATTTGCATTGATTAAGGGTCTGCCTTGTTCTTTGTGTTGTTCGACAACTTTGTCAGTTTCCAGAGGACTTTCATTCTTGAACATTGTATAATGCTCTATTTTTGCTCCTTCCCACCACGTAGATTTGCGGTGGTCTCTTCTAGAGGAGTATTGTATAGCTTTTGGGCAATTTTTAACTAGATGGCATGTTTCATAACAAGCTCGACATTGGAAGAGGATATTTTCATAGTCCAATTTTTGAACCCACACATAATCTTCTATGGTCAAGATTATTTCGGTTGGAAAACCATTACCGATGTCCATTTCTGCACAAATTCGGGCAAAGGTGGTTTTGTCATATTCCTTTGTGTTTGAACTACGGTAATAAAACTTGCTGAGTGTGTCTCCAATAGCTTTGAGCGAAGAAAAATTCCAAAGATGTAAGGGTAGGCTCAGAAGCCGAACCCAAACTGGAGCTGAGGACATTATAACTAAGGCATGGTCAAAGGAGGGGGTCTAGTGTTTCATGAAGAGTCCAAAGCTTTCCCAAAACCAAGGTCCAGAATCCACAATAACCTTTCTATCCTCTAGAGTGTCAAAATCAACTACAAAAAAACCTCGTGCAAAGGGGTAGATAGAGACATCTTCATAAATAAGTGGCTTATAGACCTCACTGATCCATTTGTAAGGGTCTACCAAGTGGGGCCATAATCCGTTAAACCTACAAACCAAAGCACATATTGAATTTTTTTTGCCTCCTCAATGGATTCTTTGACCAGGGGCATAGTGGGGACTGGGTCTTCTTGAACAATTTGAGCAGTTTCGCTTTGGATCATAGAGCCAGTGCGGCCTGAGGCAGAGACTGAATTCAGACCTGATACTCTTGTAGATAGCTTGGCTACCAAAGTTGAGGGTGCAGAGTTGGGGTGTGAAGTTGGAGCCGCAACCGAACCTGAGACTCCTCATACAAATAAACCAACTATTGAATTTGTGAGTGAGACCAAAGCAACGACTATCGTTCTCAAAGGAGGAGTTAAAGCTTGGTTTTGGAGGCCATCAAAAATGGCTACAAAGAATCGTAGCTTCCGCAACGCACCAAAAAAAAAACCTGAAACCAAAAAAATCCAAATATTTTTTTATCATTTTAATAAAATTTACATACATAACTTTTTTTTAAATATGTTTAATATTCATATTGTTAACTTCTTCAATTAAATTAAATTAAAATTATATTTTATTAAATCATTTAAAATAATTATTCAATTTAAAAACAATTTATAATCCAGTATAACTTTATGAAAGATGATGAGTTTGTCATCTCCAGTTTTTTGGGAGACAAATTATTTTGTGGGACTTCCTTACCACCTTTTTAAGACCAAATAAATTGTGCAAATACAATTGGTTAGAGATGTCACTATGGTTGCATTTAAAGCCAATAATAATCTCTATTTTGGATGTCACTTAGAATGTAATTGACTTGTAATTAAGGAAATCAGAATGTAATTGACTTGTAATTAAGGAAATCATGCATATGTTATTAATGGCATTTTTATACATGTTGTTTTAATATCTATGTTACCAAAGATGTAAATGTGAACAAATTCATAAATGTATTTTGTTGTATTTGTAGATGTTATGTTCTTTTAATTTTTTATATTGATATAGGCATAATAAACAATCATGGTTGTTTCTCTTCTAGTCAGTGTGGATGTTCTTCTAGTTGTAAATAAAAGTAACCACTTTCATTATTATGGGTGTCATCCAAATTGTGTTAGTGCCAATTTGAGTGATGTTTTCTTTAAAATTTTGTATTGCTTTTTTATACATGCACATTTTTATGAATGTAATGTTGTCTTTATTTATGAATTGTTGCATTTCATAGAAAGAATTAAGCCACCTCAATTGATGGTCAAATTGTAAGTTGTTCTTTCAATCATCTTAGGGTAAAACTTCACCTTAGTTTCACTTCGAGAGAGGAATTGAGATTCAATGATGAACTTCCTCCAATACTATACAATCTTAACTTTGTAATATCTCTAGAGTGCTTTTGGTAGATGGTAAAATTTATTAATGCTCTAATGGAGGATGTTAATGCATGTGGCAAATAAGTGACGTTAATAAATTGTCCATCCATAACCTCGACCTTGCCATTAATATTGACAACCCTTGTTTCAAGTAGTTCAATTAGATTATATAAAAAATTCTTCCTTTTGTTTATTTGTTTGATAGTGAATGTTAACCATACACTATGTACAAACTACAACAACTTTGTGCAAAGCATGCTTGGTACCAACTTGATCCAAATGTGTGCCAATAGAATTAACATGATCACAACAACAACCGCAACAAAGGGATTCAAATCACTACACAATCATTAAATTATGGCGTGGCAATTTACTTGACCCGGCTTATACAAAATACAAAATAATTATCAAAATAAAATACAATGGCGTGATCAAATTTGGCAATAATTCAACTCCATTTCCTCAAATAAAATACATATGTACAACATGATATAAATAATGCTAAGCTTATAACACAACCATAAATCCATCAACCATCAATCATATATCTAAACTCCCTTTACAATATGAAGATGAAGTACAAATACTAGAGGCAAGGATCTTGAAATGTTCCATATGCTTATATCTTAAATTACATAAGTAGATGTACAATATTTTGGGAAGATGAAGAGATAGAGAGGAAGAAGACAACCAATTATCACTGTTGAGATTTCACACACAATTGTTCGTTGCATTGGCCATCTATGTAAAGTCTCGTGTATATGAAATGAAAAGAGCACGACAAGGTAATATGATATAGTTTAACCGCTGCAATAATTTCATTGTCACAACCTAGTGATAATGTTGGAAATGCATGACAATATATAAGCATGCTTGTGATACGATGTGGAGTTGTCACCATGATGCATGACTAACACTATGCACCCATACATAAACGACTCCTCTTAGCACAACCCATGTAGTCATGGACTTAGTCAATCTTTGACCATGTTTGGGATCAACAACCAAGTGTTGCAAGATCACAAATTGAAGAATATCTCAATGTTTATAGTGTTCTACATATACACACCCATGTTTGTGGTTCTAATCCAATTTCCCTGCAATAAGACTAGCAACTTTTATTACATCATATTTACGTTTTGGGTTTTCACATCTTATGATTTACCCACGCTCCACCTTTGTGAAACTTCTAAGTGTGCTCCACTTTCCATACTTTGTTTCCAAACATATAACTCCACTCGGTGCTCCTACATGGACTATATGTACTAGGGAGTAGGGAACCTAGGGATATCTAGAATTTGTGTCTGTAGGTGATTCTTTATGTCAACCATGATCATCTATAATACCCTCTATACTGATATGTAATACACAGTTGCCATATTACCTAAATAAAATCTAGTTTTTTTATGGTTGTTGTTTATCTCATAACAAAGAGGATTTACATATCTCTAATCACCTTTTAGATTATCATCGTTTCCTTGTTTAACAATTGGTTCTTGACCTATTAGCCCACGTTCAGTCTCAACACGTTTCTTCTCTATCACACTGGTTGTGAGAATTGGTCCACAACAACATAAAAGGCTTCGATAAATCATGATCCTAATGCCAACATGGTGTCCACAATGCTAGTGTCCCCTACTAATATATGATTGATTATGTGTTGCATTGATATGCTTTCTTGCTCAATGTTCCCCTTCTTCCTTATGCGGCATGTCTATTGGGTGTGTGTATGTGCATGTGAACAATAAAGTCAGATACATTATGAATGACATATTGGACTGCTTATACAATTATAAAAGCCCCTACCCCTCTCTCATTATTATTCTTCATTAATTGGGACAATTGATTTACAACGACGAATAGTTTGCAATAATATAAAGGCCTCAAAACACTATGATACTTATGTCCATAATAGTAGTCAACCTCTTTGTAACGTAACAATTAATTTATTATGAGATTGATATGCTTGCCTTCTCAAGCTTTCCCTACTCTATTTAAATTTTTTTTTTCAAATTTATGTGTAAACACCCCATATATATCCCTTATTTTGTTTATATGTATGTAAAAACAAAAATAAAGTATACCGGGGATGCCTTTCCAACAATACCATGAAAAGCGACATGTGCAAGGAAGTTTCCAACAATACCATGAAAGGTGAGATGCACGAGGAAGTTGACTCCAGTCGGGCAACAAGCCATTCCTGGTGCAGCAACCCCGCTCATTACCCTTTTCCACATCCGGTTCCAAGCACGACTGGTATTGGGATACCGGTTTTCAACACCGCGTTGCGAACGCCAGAGCGGTTTTGCAGGCCTCGGTCCTGCGGAAACGGGTTTTTCCATCTTCAACTACCTGTCGCATGTTCCACCCATCTCCCCACGATTCTGGCACCGCTGCAACCCCATCTCACGCCTGGAAAATCCCATCTCGCTGCCGGAATCGTTCCATGAGCCGCCTCCGATTGCAGTATACAAAGTAAATATATATCGCAGCGCACCATCGAGCTAAGGTATATACACAAAACATATATGCGCTAAGCCACCGGCCATATGGAGGCGAATTTCGGCGAGGGCGGCGGGGGGGACTCGCCCTCATCGGCCATAACCAGATGGAAGAGTAGCATTTGGAGAGGGTTTCAGTATTATCTGGACAAATCCACCCCGCACACAGTGGCAAGATGGTTAGGGTTTGTCGTGCTTGCGGCCATTTATGTTGTGAGGGTTTATTTCATAGAGGGGTTTTACATAGTCTCTTACGGACTAGGGATCTATATATTGAATTTATTGATAGGTTTTCTGTCCCCGCAAGCCGATCCAGAGATGGAGGGTCAATCGCTGCCCACCAAGCGGTCCGACGAATTCAAGCCGTTCATTCGCCGCTTGCCGGAGTTTAAATTCTGGTATTTTTCGATACCTTTGTCATTATTTATGAGTTAAAGTCCGTGTTTTTAAAGCAAATAGCCAGTTAATGGATTCGGGTTCGAAATTGTGAAGCTGTTTCCGTTCGAATATTTTTTGGCAAAAAAAATCATTGAAGCCGGGGATTATTTATTCGGGGTTTTAATGGTGGATCTCTGTTACTTATTTGGAAATGATGATTCATTCAGCAGAACAGATTATACACATCATAACACTGAAAAAATGGTTCAGTTAGAATTCGGACTATCTGGCCCACAACACAAAAGCAGTTAAATGATGTTTGATGTTGCTTTGCCTTGCATTATTGAAGTGTCCATTTGAGCATACCTTGTACACAATAATTCTGTAGTTCCTTAAGCATCCTTCAAACCTGCTGACCATACAGCTTGCGGACTCCATTTATAGATAAATGGCATTAACTCCTCTAGAGAATCAAATTAGGTCAGAAGTATGCAAAATTTTAAAATTCAGACGATCCATTACGGAAAGTGCTATTGAAACTGAAAAAAATAGGTTTCATGCATGAAACAGGCTACCGCTTATAATAATTTTCCACTGATTCCAGCACCCATCCTGCCACCTTCTTCACTAATCTGCCCAGTCCGTTAAAGATATCGTAAGTGCATGAACACGAAGAGCAAGAGCAATGTGTTGAGATTACACGTAACTATTTCTGCAGTTGTGTACCCTGAGCTGGTATACTATTACTAACACTAAACTATGTAAATGTGCAGTTTTCAATGTCATGCCTTGTGTGCTCACTTTGGCCTCGTGGTTGTTGCACATGTGATGTATACAGACTTTTATTATGGTGGCATATCCCTAGCTGGGATTTCATTCCAAAGTGATAAATACTCACTCTTGCCATGTCCGTGGGTGTGTGAGAATAATAATATTTGCATAACAATTGTGAGGCAAAGGAGGTTCATGAGACATTCACTGAAAAAAAGCTTTGTCAATTAGGACTTTGGCTTTGAGTGCAAGTCCCCAAGTCAATGCGATAGCATCCTATTTCACTCTTGATGGTTTAGAGTCATGCTTTATGTTCACTTTGGCTTGTGTTTGTTATCCATATGATGTGTGCGAACTACTATTATAGTAGCATATCCTGAGTTGGGATTTCAGTCCACAGTAATGAATATTCTACTTTTGCCATATTCGTGGGCGTGTGGGTTGGGTGTGTGTGGGGATAATGTCATATGCATAACAGTTATGAGTAAAAGAAGGTTTATAAGAAGCATCACTCACACCCAAAGCTTTGCCAATCTAGATGCTAGCATAGGGGTGTAAGTCCTTGATTTGATGTGATAACATCTCGCCTCACTCTAGTATTAACATTGTTGATTTTTTTTGTGTCGTGACTTATGTGCCCTCTTTGGCTTGTGGTTTTCGTCCATGTGATGTAGACATGCTAGTATTGAAGTGGGCCTGTGGCATATCCTTAGGTGGGATTTTGTTCAACATTAATAATTACTCTACTCCACTCTATTCTCTAATAGGAGAACAAAATCTATCCTTAGTGTCCTTTTTTTTTGTTAATAAACATGGGTCCTGTTTTTCTATTACGTTATATCTTAATATTTACACTTTACAATGCTGATACTCCTGCCGGAGAGCCCGAAAACCAGGCGTATCAGCCGATCAAAAAATCAAAACTTGCTCTGCCCTTCCGGGAAACCAGAGCTTATCCAAAGTCGACACCTTTACGCATAGAGTAAAACAGAAAAGATACAGAGGCTGTAACCACCCTATCGAGAATGACATGAACATAGCAAAAAAATATCAAAACTAACGCTTACGCAGAAGTGGCCTAATCCAAACCAGGGTTGATGTCTTCCAGGCTGAAGGGACGAGAGCTTGGGGCGCCCATGCCGCTGCCTGCCTCCATCTCCATGCCATTTCCTCCTTGCTGCCTCAGGTTCCCGGGAGAGGTTTCGATACTGTCGTTCAGAGGCGGTTCCGCCATGTTTTCAAGGTCATTTAATTTAACCATCCCGCGCATTATTTCGTGTCTTTGAAATTTTGCGAATTGCTTGATTGCACGGCCTAAGGTAGTTCGCTCCCGGAGGAGTCTCCCTAACAGGATTCTGACCACCCAGACCGAGTTAACCAGCCTCCCGTTGCCGTCCTCGAACCTGAAGGCCGCCTGCAACTCTCTTTCCAGGCTGGCTAATATGTGCCAATCAGTGGCCGAATTCTCAACGTTGAAACAGTTTTCTGCCAACGTTCCACCTCCACTATCTCTACTTTGTCCTTCATCCACCGTTTTACCTTTATCGTCCCATTGCTGCTCCCCCAGACATCTTCTACAATGGCAGCCACCTCTGTGCTGCTCGCCTGAAGGCAGGCTCGGGGAAGCCATCGCTCCAATTTCCGCCTGCTGCGCCCAAGATGGCCACCACAGCCAGAGTCTCTACTCCCCGTCATTTCCAGCTTTGCGATGAACAACTTGGCGGTTTGAATTCCACCTCCTCCACCACGCTTTATGCTTGCCCATCCTCACCATTCCCAAGGCGGCATTCAATGCTGCCTTGCTGGAATCCATGGCGCTTTCCTTGACTGAACTGGTGCTACGAGCTGCCGATGCCGTGTGCCATCCACCTTCCGCCCCCACGTGGGAGGCCGTCTTCGGCATTGAGGGTTCACACAAGTGTGCCAGATTGGGCCCCCCCCACACGCTCTGCACACGACGTCACACGCCTTGATTCGTGTCACCCGCATCCGGGACTATCCTTAGTGTCCTTTGCTCCTATCTTGTATTCTTTATTGCCTATATTATTTTGATAGACTTTATGCCCACACCATCAGTATTCTCCTTAGTAATGCATATCAATTTGCTCCATTTTTTCCAAATGCACTAGTAATCTTTCCATTGCCCATATTAAAATTTTCACAAAGAACTACATGATAGATTTATTGTGTTGGCATTTCAAACCTCAAGATTGGTTCATCATCGAGACGATGAACCTCAAGATATGTTCATCATCAAAACATTTTTTCCATTGTTTTGATATATTTCCTGTCGAATTTCACCAGTTGGCAAAGATTTGCTGCGCTCTTGATGGAATGCCAATGAATGTCAACCATTACTCCATTTGTATCATTGAACTTTGTCGCCACATAGCTTAATGTTTCCACATGCTCAAAATTATAAAAGCTTCAGATTTGTATGATATTTAACTTCTTTTCATCATGATTATAGTATTCAATCATATATGAGCAATGGCAAAAGATACCAAGCGTGAATAGATTCAGAGATTTACCTTGGGGAAACCTTTAAAGGGAGAAAACCCCCAACAAAAGTTCTTCTTTTATTTGATCAATACCCTTTCATATGAGGGTTTTATAGTACATCTTATTCAAGAGAACTATCTTAGGCTTCTTGCCTTTAACTTGAAGACAAACCTTGCCTTTAGATCAAATTTCTGAAGACTTCACTTTTCGCTAGCTTGAAACCTGTGAACTAGATGGCCAACTTTGCCTTTAAATCTAGAAGAATGTAGAATGAATCTGGTTGCGCATAGTGTGGGATCTAGAACTCCTTGGAGAGTAGATCACAAATCTACCTTTGCTTTCTCAAAATTCCTCCTAGATTGAGAGATCTAGATCGTTCCTTCGTTCTGAAATTGGATTTTCTGCATAATTCTGTTGCAGAACTAATATATCAACTTCGCTGTCAGATCTCTCTCAGATGAATAACTTTATGGCTGGGCGTTAAGTGGATCTAAGTGCGCCTTGGAGTCCTCTTTCCAATGGTATAAGGCTTGTCTTGATCCTCCATCTATAACCCCTGTAAACCCTTGATTGAAGATCTCTTCTTGGAAAACTGTCTTTACTTCTTGTAGAATCATAAGTTGAAGATGATTTTGAAATATCCTTGAGGTTCTTTTTGTAGGCTTCAATCTTTACTTCTAGATCTTATCTTTCGTTGGACTTAGTCCATCTTCTAGAACTTCTTGAGTTGAGAGGGGTCCATTATTAAAATTGCAGCATCGTGAGACATTCTCCAAGACTGCCTGTTACTAGGCAGTACTTGAGCCTTGGAAAATATTCTTGGGACTTGTAAGCTTTATTTGAGCCAAAGCTAAAGTATGCTGCTGGACAGTGTAACTTGAGCAAAGACTGGTGTTGACTTAAATTCAACAAGTGATGTGTGAAGTTCTCCTAGGTCTAGGGACTGGCTACCTCTAGATAAAGTAACTCTAACAATGACCAACTTGTGATGGGGAACTAGATGAGCACATCCCGAACAAATGATCTCTTCTTAAGTGTGAAATGCCTAAGTATAAAAAGGATCAAGTAATATATTTTAATGTTGAACTTAAAGTTCTAGTGAAGACTTGTAAAGTTATTATGTCTAGTGAAAAAAAAAGCCTAGAAGTAGCAAACATAAGATGAGCAAACATACGATGTTCTAAAAGATTGACAAAGTCTTTTAAGTGAAAAGCCTAGAAGGATCTAGAAGGACACATCGAAGCCTATATGTAACCTCAAGATCATTTCATCTCAACACATCTTCTCATTGCAGCAAGTCAACCACACTCAGAGTTTTTTATGCAGGTTTTCAGTACGTGGCATTCAAGCAGCGAGATACATGGGTTATAGGTATCAAATGAAGTTGATCTTGGCATCAAAAGAAAGCTAACATCAAGGCTCACCTAGATCCAAAGAACGCCCAGTGAATCTATGTCTCAATCAGAGTAGATCTGAGATCGAAGTTGGGGTTTCAGTTTTGCAGCAAATTTTCCATAATTTTTCAGTTTCAGTGCGCAACACAAAGTGACCTAGATCTCCTCAGTCATAGGGAATTTCTGAAAGGTAATCATAGATTTGGATTCCTCTCTCCAAGGCGTTATAGATTCACTAGTACACCCTTGCAGAAGACTTCTAGATTCTCCTAGATTTGCAGTCAAAGATCACCTTCCAGTTTCGCTATTTCTATAGCGCTTCAAGGTAGGTGCAAGGTTAAAAGTCTTCAGTCTTTGATCCATATGGTACAAACCTTCTTAGAGGTAAAGGCATTCAGTTTATTGATCTATTTGAGCTATGATCTGTTGAAGTTTGATCAACTTCTAGTGTCATTCTCCTGGGGAAGATACTTGGTCAGAGACCAAGACTTATCTTTTGGTATGGTTAGGGACCATACGAGGTGCGCCTACCTCAATTTGGGATTGAGGCATCTCTGATGAGAGATGGTGATCTCTAACTTGAGATGACGGGATCCTTGGTCCGGGACCAAGAGAATTGTCTCTAACATGAGATTGTAAGCCCCTAGCATGCTAGCTGGTTAGGGCACCCTAGTCTGGGACTAGGAGTGAAGTCCTTAGCTTGCTAAGGCACCCCTGGTTAGAGGCCAGGTGGTTTGTTTGGTTTTGATGAGTATGAACATGTGTTCTTTGAGTCATCGAGATGGTTAGCTAGATTATCCTCATGGGATTGGCCACCCCAGTGTTGGATGTCTTAGCATATGACTCTAGAGAATAATGCACTCATTCGGTAAGTTCCCAGGGTATCTATGATGATAACTATGCATTTACAGTGTCCCACTGTCTTGAGAGAGATTTTGAGTATTTCACCTAGTTGACTTTCTTATCCTAGTGTTATGATTACTTGACATGACTTGTGATCACCCTTGTGATGTGGTTGACCCTCATAGCTTGTATGACTTTATCCTCCTTGTGTTATTTGAGTCTACCTAACTTGCAAGAAAGAAAATAGAGTTAGAAATAAAGTGTTAAGTGACTTATTTGTGTTTTTAAGTTATAGCTTTATGTTATAAAGTTAATTCCCTAGTCATATCGATTTTAAGGGGATTATGGATGTGAGGGGTCAACGTGGGTTTAGAAGGTGGGGAACCTTCTAGAACCCTCACCCACGTTATAAAAGAGACCTCCCCCCTCATAGAAAGTCACTTTGCTCTATTTTCGTTGGTGATCTTTCTCTTGCTACTTTGACGAGCTGCTTAGGGTTTACTGCGCACTTGTGAGAGAGCTTCGATCTTGTCCTTGCAGGGGTTTATAGCTTGAGCGTTTCATTGGTTCTTGGTCGTCTTGCCTCCTGGTACCCAGTCGTTCCTTATCGTTCCAGTTGTAAGGGTTTCTAGCCTTGGTTCATGCTTGTCTCTCTCCCACGTGTTTCCAGCGAACTTTTTGCAGGTCGATTTCATCCTTGGGGGTTTCGTGCTAGCCCAAAGCCTAGCGTAGCTTGGCGTAGCTGTCGTTTTTGTTCCTTGAGGTCCCCTGCGTGTTGTGTGAGGGTTTGGGGGTCAAATCGATAAGATATGACCAACCCCACTTGTGTTTCGTTGGTTCGTTTGCCCTATTCTAGATTTCGATTTACCTGTCATATGGTTTCAGTTGGTTGGGTGTTTGTCTCTTGGTCGACTGGTTCTATCTCTCTCTCTCTCTCAGGACATATTGAGTGGATCTCACTGACAGAGCTGCTGGAGTGACATCCAGGCAGCAAGCACACTGATCATACCTGCTAGGGTTCTTAATGGACGAGTTTGTTCATTTATTGCTTTATCTGCTTTTATTTGCTTGGTGTGATTTACTTTCAATATTGCTTGGATCTGACTGATTCATTTATTAGATTGAGATGCTTATGATTTACTGATTGATTTGATTGAGGGTTTACTGTTTTCTTTGGTGATCTGATTCTGCTTCGTTATTTCATGTTCGCTATGCTGTAGAAGATTTAAATGATATACATATGCATGTACTGCTGACAATATATTCGTGAAAAGTTTTAAATCTTGCAGGTTCAACTCAAGCCCTAAATTTCAACAAGATCAAGTTCACACTTTGGTATGTAAAGCCTAATTGGTTGAATACTGTATCTTTGCTCCTATTCAGTTGAATAAAGAAGAGATAATTTGAGGTTGGGGTTTTCTCCCTTTTTGGGTTTCCCTAAGGTAAATCCTTGTGTGTTGTGATTGAAGTTTATTCATATGTTCATGTGCTTCAGTTGATTTTTAGTATCAATTAAATTTAACATGGTATTAGAGCACAAGGCGTGAAGATCTCAGTTTTGCAGTAACTTGAGCTTACGCTAGGTCCTTGAAGCACAATTCAATCTTTGACAAGGGTTCCTAAGCAGTTTGACTTCCATTTCAATAAACCCTGAAGACAAGCTTGAAGGAGGAACAAATTTCAATGTCTGGAAAGCTAGGGTCTTAAATATCCTAAAAGAATATGACTTGGATTCTTTTGTAACAAGTGTAGTAGAGGAGCCTACTACAAATGCAGGGAGATCCGTCTTCAAGAAGAACCAGGCAAAGGCTAAAAGGATTATTTTCGATTCAGTCAAAGACAACATTATGACAGTTCTTACTCCCCTCAAGACTGCAAAGGAGTGCTTTGACAGTCTCGCAAATATGTATGAGACAAAGGCACCAAATCAGAAGGGAGTTCTTAAGAAACAACTACAAACTCTCAAGATGGAGAAAGATGACTCAGTAGCATCTTTCTTCACTAAGATTTCGCATGATAGGGGTATTAGTAGATGACGATGACTTGGTGCAAACTGCAGTGGATGGTCTTCCAGCTTCTTGGGAAACATTTCTAGCGAGGATAACTGCAAGACTTTCAGAGATTGTGGTATGACTGTCTTCAGGAAGAAGGCAGGATTCAGAGCAAGGCTAGCTCATCAAGGGAAGAGCATGTTGCGCTAACAGCTAAATCAAAGAAAGGAAAAAGATTTCCCTATCAAAAGAATCCTTTCGTTCAGATGGAGAAAAGTAAAGCTAGTTTCAAAGGTAAAGATTTTGACATAACTAAGGTAAGATGTTTTCACTACCAAAAGCGTGGTCATTTTAGGAAAGATTGTCCTCAACTTAGAAAAGGACGAAAGGGAAAGTTCCATGCTATTGCTGTTGCTGAAGAAGAAGAAGAGGGATCTTCCGGGAGAAAGTCCATAAGGACTTCCAATAATCAAGAAAGACCGAAAGGTTTTTACTTAGTCTTAGCCTTGACTGGTTCATTGAAGAATAATGCTAAATCATGGTTAGTTGACAGTGGTGCCTCTAGGCATATGACAGGGAACAAAAACTTCCTGGAAAACTTAAAAGAACTGAAAGTTACTTCAAAAGTGGAATTAGGAGATGATTCCAACCATGAAATAAAAGGAATTGGCTCAGTTTCATTTCATCTGGATTTTGGTGATACACTTCATTTTGAAGATGTCCTATTTGTTCCAGGTCTGACAAAGAATTTGATTTCGGTTGGGGTCATAGAAGAAAAAGGACACAGAGTGGTATTCATGGAAAAGAAGGCTCTTTTATGGTTTGGGGCTTCAAATCTCAACTCAACTATTACTATTGGGGTTAAACAAGGAGGACTGTATAAAGTACCAGTATTGATCCAAGCCTTAGTACATAGTACTGTCAGTCCGTGCGAGCTGTGGCATAGGAGGTTTGACCATCTTCACTTCAAAGCTCTTCCAAGTCTGCAGAAAATAGTAAGTGGAATACCTCCTTTTCAGCTTGATCATGATACTGTTTGCAAAGGCTGTGTACTAGGTAAGAATATAAAGAAAGTTGTTCCTTCCAGTTATAAAAGGACAAAGGAAGTGTTAGATTTGATACATTCAGATGTATGTGGTTCCATGTCAGCTCTATCCTTGAATGGTTATTTATATTATGTCATATTCATAGATGATCTTTCAAGAAAATCATGGATTTATTTTAAGAAAGCAAAGAACGAAACCTTTAACAAGTTTCAGGAATTCAAGGCAATGATAGAACTTCAAATTGGAAAGCATATTAAAATCTTAAGATCAAACATGGTGGTGAATTTGAGTCAAACCATTTTGAAGAATTTTGTAAGGAAGCAGGGATCAGAAGACAACTCACAGTTCCTTATAATGCCCAGTAGAATGGGTAGCAGAAAGGAAAAACAAATCCATATGTGAAGTTGCTAAAGCGATACTACATGATCTAGATCTTCCTACATCTCTTTGGGCAGAAGCTACAAGAACTTCTGTGTATATCCAAAATAGAAGTCCCTATGCTATTCTAGGAGAAAAGACTCCAGAAGAGGCTTTTACAGGAGAAAAGCTGGATGTGAGTCATTTAAGAATTTCTGGATGTCTTGTTTATATTCACATCTCGAAAGAAAAGAGGACTAAAATGGAACCCTCTGGTAAGAAAGGAATCTTCGTGGGATATAGTGAAACATCAAAAGCTTACAGGATCTATATTCCTGGTCAAAGGAACATTGAGGTAAGTAGGGATGTCACTTTTCATGAAGAGGTAGCATTCAAGCGCTCCAAAGATATACAGGTTAATGTGGAAATGGAAGAAGGCGAAATTCCTTCAGATTAGACTCCAGATCCAGGACCCTCCAGTTTAGATACTTAGAAGGAGAGTTCGGTTGAGCAGTTTGGTTCAACAGGGCAAGAGGATCAGATAGAAAGATCTTTAGAAGAGCCTTAGGTTAAGAGGAAACCGACCTGGTGTAAGGAGATTCTACAAGAAGCTGAAAAGCATGGTGCTCCAGTAGGTACTTTTAGGGAAAGCAAAAGGCCACACAGATATTCAGGCTATGTGGCGCACATGACTCAGATCAGCGCTGCAGAACCTTCCACCTATGAAGAAGTAGTTAAGCAACAAGTTTGGAAAGATACTATGATGGAAGAATATCGATCCATCTTAAAGAATGATGTATGGGATATAGTTCCCAGACCGGAAGGTAAATCAGTAGTCTCTTCCAAATGGATATATAAAATTAAACATGCAGTTGCTGGAGGCATTGAAAAATATAAAGCAAGATTTATGGCTCGTGGATTTTCTCAAAAGGAAGGAATTGACTATGATGAAACATTTGCACCTGTTGCAAGATATACTTCCATTAGAACGATCATATCTCTTGCTGCAGTTCTGGGGTGGAAACTTCACCAAATGGATGTTAAAACAACTTTCCTAAATGGACAGGTTGAAGAAGAAGTCTGCATTGAACAACCAGATGGATTTGTGGTTCAAAGAAAAGAATCACCTGTATGTAAACTGAGAAAAGCACTTTATGGGCTAAAATAGGCACCAAGGGCTTGGTGTGCGAGGATTGATAGTTACCTTCAGAATTTGGGTTTCTCAAACAGTGTTGCAGATCCAAATCTATACTTCAAGGTTGAAGGGAATCATCCTTTGTTTCTAGTATTATATGTGGATGACTTATTCCTCACAGGAGAGGAACAACTGATAGTCCGGTGCAAGAGGGAGCTCAGTTTTGAATTTGAAATGAAAGACCTTGGGCTCATGCATTATTTTCTCAGTCTGGAAGTACGACAAAAATTTGATGGGATCTTCTTATCTCAAGGCAAGTATACAGTAGATGTACTTCAAAGATTTGGCATGCTAGACTGTAAATCAATGTCTACTCCTATGATGTCCAATTTAAAGAAGCTGCATGAGACAAATTGTGGTTCAGACTCCGTAGATCCTACCTTGTATAGGCAGTTGATTGGTTCCTTAATGTATTTGGTACATACAAGGCCAAATATCTATTTTGCAGTACACACTTTGAGTCAGTTATGTCTGACCCTAGACACAGACAATGGATTGCTGCCAAACATATTCTCAGATATTTAAAAGGGTCAATTACTTTTGGGCTCTCTTATATTTCTAGTGGAGGAGTATCACTTCATGGTTTTGCTGATTCAAATTGGTCTGGGAGCCCAGTGGACCGAAAAAGCACTTCTGGATATTGTTTCAGTTTGGGATCAACTATGGTATCTTGGTCTAGCAGGAAACATGGTTCAGTGGCACAGAGTACAAAAAAAGTTGAATATATAGCAGCCAATGATGCAAGTAGAGAAGCTGTTTGTCTAAGAAAACTGCTGTCGGGGATGTTTCAAGAGAAATTAGAAACAACAGTTATTCACTGTGACAACCAGAGCTGTTTGAAGCTCACAAAGAACCCAGTCTTCCATGACAGGTCCAAACATATTGAAATGAAGTATCATTTCATCAGAGATATGGTACAAAAAGGTGCCATCAAGTTTCAGTACATTTGTACTGAGGAGCAGATAGCAGACATTCTGACAAAGCCTCTGTCCTATGGAAAATTTGTGCACTTCTGGGACAAGCTTGGTGTTATTGAGAATGTTTCCCTCCTTGAGAGGGAGTGTTGAAATTGCAGCATCGTGAGACATTCTCCAAGATTGCCTGTTACTAGGTAGAACTTGAGCCTTGGAGAATATTCCCGGGACTTGTAAGCTTTATTTGAGCCAAAGCTAAAGTATGTCGTTGGACATTCTAACTTGAGCAAAGACTGGTGTTGACTTAAAGTCAACAAGTGATGTGTGAAGTTCTCCTAGGTCATCAAAGATGGATAAAGTTGTGAGACTTGTCTAGGGATTGGCCACCTCTAGATAAAGTAACTCTAACAATGACCAACTTGTGATGGGGAACTGGATGAGCACATCTCGAACGAATGATCTCTTCTTAAGTGTAAAATGCCTAAGTATAAAAAGGATCAAGTAATTTTTTTTAATGTTGAACTTAAAGTTCTAGTGAAGACTTGTAAAGTTATTATGCCTAGCGAAAAAAAGGCCTAGAAGGAGCAAACATAAGATGAGCAAACATAAAATGTTCTAGAAGATTGACAAAGTCTTTTAAGTGAAAAGCCTAGAAGGATCTAGAGGGACAAATAGAAGCCTGTATGTAACCTCAAGATCAATTCATCTCAACACATCTTCTCATTGCAGCAAGTCGACCACACTCTCGAGTTTTTTTGCAGGTTTTTAGTACGTGGCTTCCAAGCAGTGAGATCCAGGGGTTATAGGTATCAGATGAGGTTGATCTTGGTATCAAAGAAAGCTAACATCAAGGCGCACCTAGATCCAGAGAACGCCCAGTGAATCTATGTCTCAATCATAGTAGATCTGAGATCAAAGTTGGGGTTTCAGTTCTGCAACAGATTTTGCATAATTTTTCAGATTCAGTGCGCAGCACAAAGTGACCTAGATCTCCTTAGTCACAGGGAATTTCTAAAAGGTAATCATAAATTTGGATTCCTCTCTCCAAGGCGTTCTAGATCCACTAGTACGCCCTTGTAGAAGACTTCCAGATTCTCCTAGATCTGCAGTCAAAGATCACCTTCCAATTTCGCCATTTTTGCAGCACTTCAAGGCAGGCGCAAGGTTAAAAGTCTTCAGTCTTTGATCCATATGGTACGAACCTTCTAAGTATCTAAACTGGAGGGTCCTGGATCTGGAGTCTAATCTGAAGGAATTTCGCCTTCTTCCATTTCCACAAT
>Ga0115853_100212_pt1 | contig 17738 bp, 17 predicted proteins | sample InSIn5gowninarea_FD_83867 | JGI IMG/M metagenome (GOLD analysis project Ga0115853, IMG submission 83867)
GGCTTTGTCTGAACCTTCCGGATTATGCGTTCTGACCTTGGATAGCGGTATGTTCTCAGTGCGAGATTTTGCTAAAACGCCTGAAATTCTAGACTGTGGATCATTGCTCCATCTTTCAATTGTTTTTCAGTTTGGAAGATCATGCTATCAGCAGAGTTGATTTTTTCAACTTTTTCACGAGCTTCTTTGTCAGCAGCTTCGTTCGCTTTTGCTTCATTCTTCATTTTTTCAATCTCTTCCTTACTTAAACCGCTACCGGCTTCAATACGGATGTTGTGAGATTTTCCGGTTCCTTTATCTTTTGCAGTAACGTGTAAAATACCGTTTGCATCAATATCGAAAATAACTTCAATTTGAGGTACGCCTCTTGGAGCCGGTGGAATACCGTCAAGGTTGAACATACCTAAGCTTTTATTTTGAGAAGCCATTGGTCTTTCACCTTGCAAAACGTGTATTTGTACACCCGGTTGGTTATCGCTTGCAGTAGAGAATACTTCGGTTTTTTTGGTTGGAATGGTTGTGTTTGATTCGATCAATCTTGTCATAACACCACCCATTGTTTCAATACCAAGACTAAGCGGCGTAACATCTAACAACAATACGTCTTTTACTTCGCCTGTTAATACACCACCTTGTATTGACGCACCGATTGCAACCACTTCATCAGGGTTTACACCTTTGCTTGGTTTTTTACCGAAGAATTTTTCAACTATCTCTTGTACTTTAGGAATACGTGTACTACCACCTACAAGAATAACTTCATTAATATCATTTACTGAGTAGCCAGCATCTTTAAGTGCTTGTTCGCAAGGACGAAGGCATCTTTCAAAAAGCTGATCGCTTAGTTGTTCGAATTTAGCACGAGATAATTTTTTAACTAAGTGCTTTGGAACACCATCGATAGCAGTAATGTAAGGAAGGTTAATTTCAGTTTCTGAAGAAGAACTTAATTCAACTTTTGCTTTTTCAGCAGCTTCCTTCAAACGTTGCCAGCTCATTGGGTCTTTGCGAAGATCAACGTTCTCGTCTCTTTTAAACTCGTCTGCCAACCAGTCCATGATCACTTTATCAAAGTCATCACCACCTAAGTGCGTGTCACCATTGGTAGATTTTACTTCAAACACACCATCACCTAATTCAAGAATGGAAATATCGAAAGTACCGCCGCCAAGGTCGAAAACAGCAATCTTTTGGTCAGCATGTTTTTTATCTAAACCGTAAGCCAATGCAGCAGCAGTAGGCTCATTTATAATACGACGAACATTTAAACCTGCAATTTCACCCGCTTCTTTAGTAGCCTGGCGTTGCGCATCATTAAAGTAAGCAGGAACAGTAATAACTGCTTCAGTTACTTCTTGTCCAAGATAATCTTCTGCAGTTTTTTTCATTTTCTGCAAAGTCATTGCACTAATTTCTTGCGGAGTGTATTGACGGCCATCTATGTCAATACGTACGGTATTATTGTCACCTTTTACTACTTTATAGCTCCAGTGTCCTGCTTCCGAAGTAATTTCATCAAATTTATGCCCCATGAAACGCTTAACGCTCATGATGGTTTTACCAGGGTTAGTAATAGCCTGACGCTTGGCTGGATCACCGACTTTTCTCTCACCATTATTTAAAAAAGCTACGATACTTGGTGTCGTCCTTCTGCCCTCATCATTGGCAATTACCACCGGCTCGTTACCTTCCATTACCGCCACACAACTGTTGGTGGTTCCAAGGTCAATTCCTATAATCTTTCCCATATGATTGTCTTTTAAAAATTAGATTTACAGGTAGTAGTCAATCATTATGCCATTTGAAACCAAGGTGAAAAATTGGCAGAGAAGTAGTAGTTGACCGGCAAAAGTTCTTTCATCAGCATCGTTGTGTCACTCACTTGTACTTGCAGATCTTTTATTCAGCCTACTTTCAGCAGCACAATCACATACAACTTCCAAAAAAATAAAAGCAGCCCCTGCAATAAAGGCTGCTTTTAAAATTATTTCAACAAAAGCCTACACAGCAAACGAAGTACCGCAGCCGCAGGTTTTACTCGCATTCGGATTACTGAATGTAAATCCCCTGCTATTCAATCCGCCCTGCCAGTCAATCTCCATCCCCATCAGGTAAAGCCCGTGAGAACGATTCATTACGCATCTGATTCCTTCAATCTCGAATTCTTCATCATTTTCTTCCTTCTTATCAAAACCTAAAATGTAGCTCATACCACTACATCCGCCACCCTTTACGCCAAATCTCAGGTATTGCGATTTATCAAAACCCGGCTCATTCACAAGGCGCTTCAGCTCGACCACTGCGCCTGCTGTCAATGTTACCGGAGTTGCTATTGTAGTTTCCATCGTTAAAAAATTTGCACAAAAATACTAACTCTTCCTATTTTCCCGCTTCCACCCCTTTTCGAGAGAAGGAAAACGTTGAAGACGTTCCGCAACTGTACTTTCATCTTTTTCTTGCAGAAACTTCTTTAATCCAAACATTTAAAAAAGCCCTACCCCTTCTTGGCTACTTCTTTCAACATCTCTCTTACGGCTGCTTCCAGTTGGGTGTCTTTACCGTTTAGGAGGTCTTCGTAGGGAAAGGCTACTTTAATGTCTGGTTCAAGTTGCAGATTTTCTGTTGGCCTGTTTTCTTTGCCTATAGTGGCTATCATGGGTATGCCAAAAACAAGTGTAGGATCTATTTGTGTTTCCCACCATACTGCGGTGCCGGTGCCGGGTACGGGCATACCTACCAGCTTTCCTACGTTGTTTGCTTTATAAATGTATGGAAAGATGAATGCATCACTGTAATTACCTTCACCCATTAATACTATGCTGGAGCGCTGCCAGCGGTCCATCGGTTCGCTGCTGTTTACCAGGTTGCCTTGCGGTGCAAACTTCATGTAAGTGGAGCCGCTCAGGAAGGTGAGCAAATCATTGTGCAACCAGCCACCGCCGTTGAAGCGGGTGTCTACAATTAGGGCCTGTTTGTCCCTGTTCTTTCCCATTACTTCGTCCCATACGCTGCGGTAACTGCCGTCGTTCATTGATTGTACGTGTACGTAACCAATCTTACCACCGCTCAGCTTATCGGTCATGTCGCGCATTTTGTTGAGCCAGCGTTTGTACATGAGGGTACTTTCTTCACCAAAACTAATAGGCTTTACCATTTGGTCGAACCGGGTTTTAGATGCAGGATCATATACACTTAAAAGCGTATTTTTATTTACTTTTCTGTTGAGAAGGATTGACCAGTCTTTATCATCTCCTACATGTTCGCCGTCTATCTTTTCTATAATATATCCTGCCTTTATTTTGCTGGCAGCACGGTCTACAGGACCGCCGGCTATTACTTCCGTTACTTTTAGCCCGTTACCGGTATACGTTTCATCGTACAGCAAACCAAGCGTAGCAGTAATATCAGCATTAGGATTAGGTTCATTATAACGGCCGCCGGTGTGCGAGGCATTCAATTCACCCAACAACTCACTCAGCAACTCCTGGAAATCGTAGTTATTAGATATGTGCGGAAGAAATTTTGCATAGGTTGCTTTATACATGTTCCAGTCGATGCCATGCAACTTCGGATCGTAAAACTTATCTTTTACCTGCCTCCATGCATGATCGAAGATGTACGCTCTTTCGCCGGCAGTATTCAGCACCATTTCGCTGTTGATGAAGATAGGCGTTTGCTTGCCCATTTCATCTACTTTTATTAATCTGCCACTATTGGTTACAAACACAGCTTTACCATCTTTACTCATTTCTATACCGCTGGGCGATCCGCCTAGTTTGGCAAGAATTCTTGTTTCTCTTGTGCGGGGTTCTGTTACCCAAAGGTCAAATCCTTTTTCGAACGAAGCGAGGTAATAGATCTTATCGCCATCAGGTGTAATGGCATAGTCGCTGATGGATGCACTGTTAATGCTGAGTCTCAGCTTCCTGTCGTCGAGGTTATCGAAGTTGGGCCCCCACTTTTGTATGGCAGAGTCGCGTTTCTGACCAATCTTTTTTAGCGCTGCCGCAGAGGGTTTCGATGTATCTGCACTGCCTGCTTTGGCATCTTTCTTTTCTTTCTCAATCTTTTCTTTCAACAATGCAAATTCTTCTTTGCTCAGCCTGAAGTTATCAAACGTTTCCTGGTCGAAGAAAACGCCGTAAATGTCAACTTCCCTGCTTCCCTGGAAGGCAACGGATCGTCTTCCCTCGCGTTCGTTCATCCAGGTCATTACCTTGCCATCCAACGCCCATTTTGGGTTGCCTTCGCCAAAGCCACTTTGTATAGGATGCAAAATCTTTCCTGTACCATCGGCCTTCACCAATGCAGCCCTGCTGCTCCCAAAACCGAAGTATTCATCGTTTGATAATAGCCACTTTCCATCAGGACTCCAGTTGAAATCAATATCACCATCAGCATAGCTATAATTGCGGCCTGCAGGCAAAAGGGTTCTCGATTTCTTGCCGGCGATGTTATACACCCTCAACACATTCCTGTTCTCGAGGTAAGCGATCTCTTTGCCATCGGGCGATATTTTAGGAAGAAACTCTTCGGCTTTCGTGTCAATAACAGGCGCTTCTGTTAAGACCGTAGAAGCATAAAAATAAGGCTCTTCTGCACGGGTGATGGAGGTTTTGTAAATATCCCAGCTATCATTTCTTTCAGCAGAATAATACAAGGTGCGACCATCGGGCGCCCAATAGATCATGCGCTCTTGTTGCGGTGTACTGGTAATGCGTTTGGTAAGGCCGCCTTCCACACTGGTCACAAACACTTCGCCACGGGTTACAAATGCTATCTCTTTACCGTTGGGGGATAATGCAAACTCTCTTACATTCCCATTTACGGGAACATTCTTATCAGCCGCTACCCTGCCATCGTTGTTGATGATGATGCCAACTTTGCGCGGTGCTGCTCCTTCCTTCATGGTATAGATCTCGCCATCGTAAGTAAAGCAGAGCGTATTGTTGTTGCTGGCGCTGAGGTGGCGCACAGGATTGTTTTTAAACTGCGTTAATTGCTGTGCACTCTTAGATTGAACCGCTCTTTTAAACAAGTTCTGGTTGCCATTCTGTTCGCTTAAATAGTAAATAGATTGATCATCACTGCTCCAGATAGGTTCACGGTCTTCGCCTTCAAAATCTGTTAGTTTGGTGTACTTGTTTGTTTTTACATCCATCAACCAAATATCTCTTGTAACAGACGATGTATGATGCTTGCGCCATGCATCTTCGTAGCCCTTCCTGTCCTGGAAAATGAGTTGATTTCCTTTACTGTTGAAATGGGCATTTTCAACACCTGCTCCGGAAATAAGGATAGGACGGCCACCACCTACCGGCACACTGTATAGGTTTTGAAACAACCGCGGACTATAAAAACGAATATTATTTGCCTGGATGTTTCGGGCACTTGCAAAGATCACATGCTTGTTGTCTACCGAAAAGTCAGTAGGATAATCGGCGGCGCTGTTATTGGTTACCCTTACCGGCGTGCCACCGGTGGCAGGCATTACAAACACATCAAAGTTGCCGTAGCGGTCGCTGGCAAAGGCTATAGATTTACCGTCGCGGCTCCATACCGGCATCATATCGTGTGCTTCGTGAATGGTAAGGGGCAACGCGGTACCGCCATTGGCGCTTACGCTGTAAATATCGCCTTTGTAGCCAAAAACAATGGTATTACCATCGGGAGAAATGGATGGATACCGCATCCATAAAGGGTTGTTTTGCGCAATGCCACTATAAGAAGCCGCAGCAGCAGCAAACAGAAGTAAGAGTTTTTTCATGCTGTAAATAAATGAGGTATTAAGGTTGTAAAATAGAAATTATATACATGCGGTAAATAAAAAGATGGAGCAATGATCCACAGTCTAGAATTTCAGGCGTTTTAGCAAAATCTCGCACTGAGAACATACCGCTATCCAAGGTCAGAACGCATAATCCGGAAGGTTCAGACAAAGCCGTCCAGGTTATCTTTCTTCTCCAATCCGTTGTGTAAAAAGCCCCGCAGAAAGAGGGGTGATGCAGGAACGAAACTTTAAAAGACGGGTGTTACACCCTATCACACTTACACCTGGCGCCCTTCTTTTATATAAGCCACCACACTACGTACGGTTAGTATAGACCAAACGAGCAATAAAATACCATTAATGGAGTTGTTGGCACCTTTATTATTTATCCTGCCATCTACAAACAAATACCCATACACTATTACAAGCACCAGCCCCAGCGAGGCCTGTATCAGGTATCTTTTCTTCCTGTTATTCATACAAACACTTTTAAAACAGCAACGAAGTAAATATATTTAGCTGTTTCTTCCGGTATTTTTCTATGTTATAAGGCATGTTTAAGGCTGCAAGAAGATTATCATCGTAATAGTTACCCCAACAACTGCGCATTTTGCCAGACTGCTATGCAGCAGCAGGCCACCTACTTTATAGCAGCACACCATCGCATCTATAGCAATTGGCATTTGCTATAGAGCAGAAGCCCATAGCATCTACAGTGTTTTGCATTTGCTATAAAGTAGAAGGGGCTTTGGATGAACGGTTGCGGTACGGACTATTGTTCTTTTATAGCATTAAAATGTTTTTTGAACATCGCATTATTTCTTTAAACATAACAAAGTTTCTCACGAAAGGAAGGCGTCCACTATAGTTTTCATACATCTATCTTGCCAACACTCGAAGCTCCTGGCAATTGTTCCCCCATTGTCCTTTCTGCTTTAAAAGCATAAGTCTACCTTGCCTCCATGATAACATTAAGCATTAAACTAAATGGCCAAAGCAAGGCTCTGGAGGAGCAGTTAAGAAAAGCTCTCGAACCAGTATTGCGAAATTTAGAAACAGACGGCAGTGTGTTTATTTCAGTTAGAGAAGGTGGATCAACAATTATGTTTTCGGGGGTTAATGATGAAGCAAAGGCTGAAATAACATCAATTTCCGATAACATCCTGAATGTTTTCTACGACTAAAAAAGGCACCGGATCTGGTGCTTTTTCCAACTCCCTAAATAGTAATTGTACCGATAAACGAAATGCGACGCAACGATGCTGCATGCTGATACAAATGTCTGTATCCAAAAATTATCCCTCCAGATTTTGTATGCACTGTAGCAGATCGATCGGGTGCTTTAGAACATCTCCAAAAAGGTCGCCGGTTTTTTTAAGCCTTGCGGCAATGTTGTTTATGTTGAAATCTTTTGGATTCAGACCAGATTTCACCTCCTCCCACCTAAGCGGTGTTGAAACCGTTGCTCCAGGTTTAGGGCGTAAACTGTACACGGAAGCAATGGTTTGTCCTTTGCGATTTTGCAGGTAGTCCATGTATATCTGGTCTTTCTTTCGCTTACTTAAACTGCGCTCAAGGGTAGTAATGGCAGGTAATTGGGCATTGGCCATCATACAAATAAGGTATGCAAAATCCTTCACCTGTTCGTATGAATACTGCTTGGCGGTGGGCACATAAATATGCAAACCCGTAGCGCCAGATGTTTTGCAAATGCTTGCTGCTCCTGCTTTATCCAGAATCTCTTTTACTACGTTTGCCGCTGCTATCACGTCTTCAAAAGTGTTGTTGTCAGAAGGGTCAATATCGATGATGAGATAGTCAGGATTATCGAGATCGTCGGTGGTAGAATGCCAGGGATTTATCTCGATACAGCCGAGGTTGGCCATGTACAACAGGGTTGCTTTGTTGTTGCAGACAATGTAATCAATGTCTTTTTTTGCAGAATCAGAATACAACACTATGCGGTCAACAAAAGCCGGCGCTTCTTCCGCAGCATCTTTATGGAAGAAACCGCCTTTATTAATGCCGTTGGGTGTGCGAAACAGCGATTCTGGCCTGTCTTTCAAATAAGGTAAAATATAATCCGCCATGCGGTCGTAATAGTCAAGCACTTCGCCTTTCGTCACGCCTTCATCCGGAAAGAATATTTTAGTGCGGTTGGTTGTTTTTACCTCGTACTCGCCAAACTTGTAGGTCTTTTCTTTCGGGTTATCTACTACATCTTCGTTGGGGCTGCTGACTGCAGCTTTTTTCGCAGCTTTTTTTGGCGCAGGCGCTTTTGTAGCCTCAGCTTCTGGGGCAGGTTTAGCTGCATCCTTTTTTGGTTTTTTATTTTTTGATGGTAGAGCCGCTTCAGCTATCGGTGCTTTTTTAGGAGTTGCCTTTGTTGCAGCCTTTTTAGCTTTCTTTTCTTTTGGTTCTTCAACAACTTCTACAGATTCTTCCTCAGGTTGTTGTTTAGGCGCAGCTTTCTTTGCCATCGTTTCTTTTTTTGGTGTTGATGGTTTTTCATCAACCATTACGTCTGTAATCTTTTTGTCATCACGCAATCTTAAAAAGATGGGGTGACGTAGCTTACCATCACTTGTCCATTCGGTAAACTTCAATTCACAAACATATTTAGGCGCCACCCATGTCACCGGCATATTGGTTTTTACCCTTTCATCAAAAGGCGATACTTCCTGGATCAGTGGTTCAAGCTTTGCCCAAAGTTCCTTTAGCATGTTTTGATCAAATCCAGAACCGGTGTGCCCGATGTAGGTAAGTCTTCCTTGTTTCATTACACCTAGTACCAATGCACCAAAGTATTTTCTTCCACCACGAGGTGCTGTAAAGCCGCAAATAATTGCTTCCTCCGATTTGTGATGTTTGATCTTCAGCCATTCGCTAGTACGTTTTCCGGGAAAATATTGGCTATCCGATTTTTTGGCCATGATGCCTTCCAGGTCTTTCTCTTTCGCTACTTCAAAAAAAGCCTCGCCGTTCTCCACCACATGGTCGGAGTATTTAATGACGGGGTTATCCTCCAGCAGTTCCTTCAACAATTCTTTCCTTTGCACTAAAGGAAGTTCATAGGTTTGTTGCCCATTCAATTCAAGCAAGTCGAACACATAATAGAGCAGCGGAAGATGTTTGTTTTCTTCATAATGCTGCAACTTTTGAAAGTCGGGATTTCCGTCCTCATTCATCACTACAATCTCTCCATCCAATACTGCATTCACATCCATTTTTCTAAGTTCCTCTACTACCGCCGGGTAAGAAGGGATGAATGAATTTCCGTTGCGGGAATAGAGTTTTACATCGCCATCCCCTACTTCTGCAATGGCGCGGTATCCATCCCATTTAATTTCAAAAATCCACTCACCGTCACTAAAGGGTTGGCCGGCTTCTTTAGCAAGCATAGCAGGAATAAAATCTTCAAGCTTCCTTGATTTTTCTTCAGCAATTGGTTTAAATGCAGCTTTCTTTGTAGCGGTTCTTTTAGCAGAAGGTCTTGGAGGTTCAACGTCTTCCTCTACAGGTGTTGGTTCTTTTTTGGGTGATGTTCTGCCCCATTTTCTTGTTGGTTTACCATGTTCTGCCAACCACTTATTTATGGGAGAATTTTTTGGCGTGTCATCTTCACTGTTGTACGGCTCTTCTACCGAGTATTTATCGCGATGCTTGAGTAATAACCAGGAGTTTTCCTCTTTTCCTTTCAGCTTCACCAGTGCAAATTCTCCTTTCAACTTTTTACCATTCAACTTCACTTTAAGATTGCCTGCTTTTAGCCCCGCCTTAAGTATTTTTTCTGCTGTTTTCTTGTCGTTGCCTTCCAGGTCGGTGTAAGTTCCACTGTCCCATATTTCCACTATTCCTGCGCCATAGTTTCCTTCGGGAATAATTCCTGCAAAATCTTTATAATCAAAAGGATGATCTTCCACCATCATTGCCAGCCGCTTGTCTTGCGCATTTAACGACGGCCCCTTCGGTACTGCCCAACTTTTTAATACACCTTCCATCTCCAGCCTAAAATCGTAATGGAGATGTGAGGCCTTGTGCCGTTGAATTACAAAAATCAGTTTGTCTGCGCGTTTGTCTTTAGCACCAACCGGTTCAGGCGTTTCTTTAAAGTTCCGTTTCTCTTTATATTTCTCTAAACTCATACACTACGATGCTTTCTTTTTCTTTGTGCCCAGGCTCGCTTTTAGTTGTGCCATCAGGTCTTCAGTGGCACTGTGTACTACTTTCATTTGTGTGGCTTTTGGTTTTACTCCATGCGCTTTTGCTTCTATTAATTTCATCAGTTGTTCGGTATAAGTGTCTTTATAGCCGGAGATGTCGAATTTAGAAGTAAGCTGGTCTATCAGGGAGATGGCCATATCCAGTTCAGCCTTTTTAATTGTGGGAGCTTCTGGTAACTTTAATTCGGTTGGATCGCGAACTTCTTCGGCAAAACGGATGCGGTTTAGTACAATTACTTTTTCGTTTGCACGAAGTATGGCAAGTCCTTCTTTGTTGCGCATTACAAAGGTTGCCACGCCTACCTTTTTTGTTTTGCGAAGGGCTTCGCGGAGCAACGCATAGGCTCTTTCGCCTGATTTGTCAGGTTCAAGATAGTAGGGAGTTTCGAAGTAAACGCTGTCTATCTCTTCTTCGTTTACAAAGTCTGAGATCTCGATTGTTTTTGTTTTCTTGGCGTTTGCAGCTTCAAAGTCTTTGTCGTCGAGAATTACATATTTATCGGCCAACTTGTAGCCTTTTACAATGTTGTTGTAGTCTACAGGCTTTCCTGAATTTTCGTTGATACGCTGAAACTTTATGTGCGAAAGATCTTTCTTGTCAAGCATGTCCAGATCCAGCTCGCTACGTTGTGTGGCACTGTACAACTTCACGGGAATATTAACGAGTCCAAAACCGATAGCGCCTGTCCAAATTGGTCTCATGGTAAAAACTTTTTAATGAAAAATTTAAGAAGCAAATAGAACAATTAGCCGAATGTTTTGCATTGTTGCTCAAGGTAATTCTGTACAAGTGTGCGACGCAACAAAAGCTATATTTCTATTCTGCTGCCTGACCCAAAACAATAAAACAAATAACCTTAAAAACTACTAAAAGGATTATGCCGTATGATTGATTTTCAATAGAAAAGCATGTAGTTTTTTTCTTTAAGCTTTCGGGGAATTTAATCTACAGCAGTAATTTACAAAGCGTTGGATTGAATTTGCGATGCGGTATGTATAGAAAGCAGGAAAGCAAAATAATCAGAGGCAGAAATGGTGGCATGATTTTGAGAAGTGTTAAGCAGGGAATGCCCTATTTCCAAAACTTATTCTACACTTAAAACATTAAAAAATGGTACAACTAACTTCAGAATTAGCCTTTCAGGATACAATGGAAAAAGAGGATATAACTAGATTGAATTTGGAAGAAGCGTATGTTGGTAACGACCGAAGTGTAACATCAATGGTTGTAGACGATGATGATCTGGATGAAGATGATGACGATTTGGAAGATGATGACCTGGATCTTGACGTAGACGATGTTGATGTGGTAGAAGGTGATGATGATGAGTTGAGTTCAGAGGTTGTTCCACTAGACGAAGATTTGGACGAAGATTTAGATTTGGACGAAGATGACGATGACGACGAAGAGGATGAGTTGTAATATTCTTTTTTTCACGGTGATTTTTGATTATAAAAAAGACCCACTTTAAATAATGGGTCTTTTTTATGCTTGCTACTTTTGCTGCAGCCAGTCTAAAAATATTTGCATTACCTGGTTAGTATAATCTACCTGTACGGCCAGGCTGCCTTCTTGCCTGCTTGTAAGCTTTTTAGTAACTACTATTTCATTTTTATAAGAGATGCAGCAATATGCATAAACGCCTTCTTCTTCGCATTGAGGAACTATGGTGGCATAACCTGTAATACCAATGCCATAATCGCTTAGAAACTTTTTACTTACTTCCAGCGCCATATCTGCAGATACTTTTTCTGCTACGCAATTCACCTCCAAAGCGTAAGTAGGTTCTATATTTAGATGACGGGTTTTTTGCCCTAGATTGTAGACAGTAATTCCTCCCTGAAAATATTGTGAAGCGTCCATTGCCAGCGAGAATGCAGCCTGCAAGTGGCCCGATGTAACACTTTCTGCTACCGAAACAGTTTCGCCTCTCTCAACTATTATATCTTTTACGTTGTTTATTACTTCTTCGTTGTACACTTTGTATATTTTATATTACAAAAAAGAACAAGTAATTCCTGCACATTTGTACTTGAATTACTTGTTCTGTTACCTGAGTTAATATCTGAACTTCATGAAGCTAATGGTTAAGAATTAGCGCCACTGCCTGCACTGCTTCCACCACCACCAGATCCGCTTTGGCTTCCATCAGCATTTCCTACGCCCTGGCCTTGCAAACCTGAATTATTATTTCCATTTCCAAGGCCTGCGCCACCACCGGAAGCGCCACCCATTTCTGTATCTTTTCCTGTACGCTCTTTTGGTTGTTTAGCACCGGTGCCATCCGATCCGTCAGGGATAAAAGATGCCGGGCCGGCGCCGTGTGCATACTCTTTACCAGTACTTGCAGCAGCGGTAGAGCTGCCACTACTTTTATCAGAAGAAAGTGCATCGGTACTGTTGCTACTTTCACTTCCGTCCAAATCCATTCCTCCACTACCTGCAGTACCAAGTTTTCCGCCTTCGTAATCGTCTTTTACTATAGGTACAGGCACTTTTGGCACGTCTTCGTTTGATGATTGATTTGAAGTAGTACTGCTGGCAGTATCTGCAGAAGTTGAAACAGGAATATCTAGTCCGCCGCTTCCAGCAGTACCAAGGTTTCCTCCTTCATAATTATCTTCGTGCGAAGTGTCGAAAGCACCGCTTTCCTCATTACCGCGGTCATCACCTTGCTTTCCCTCATTACCATTATTGAACGCTTGTGTTCCTTCGCTTCCTGCATTTCCAATGTTTTCCTGCTGGCTTCCACTTCCAGTATTCTGGCTTGCTTGTTCTTGTTGATTTATGTTATTCGTTTCCATAATAACCTCCATGTTTTTTGCTGTAATAAATGGTTTAAAAGTCGTGCCACTATTTATGGTGTAAGCTGAACAGAAAGTATTTGTTGTTTTACCGGTAATAACTTGTTTCAACTTACTTTCCAAGCAGGCCGTTAACCAATTTTTTCCACTGCACTTCAGAAAAGCCTGCAGCGGCACCGCTGGCAATCATTACATTCCTTGTTTTATCTAAAATTGCATCTGCCTTTGTATTCGGCTTTTCGTTGCGGCCATGTACACCTGCGCTTACTTCAGTTCCACGTCGCTCCACTATAAACGAACTCGTAGCTTCGTCAGTAAAAAAATGGGCAACATCAGTCTTTGTATTTTTTGGATTACTTGCCGGTCGTACCCTGATTGCAATTTCTTCGCGATCTTCCAACGATTCTTCATCTATGCTTTCTATTTGCACCCAATCAAACCCTTCGCCCGTTGCAGTGCCAGGGCCGGGAATATCAATTTTAAAACAATCGCCAATGTTTGCAACGCCACGCTGTACTTCGTTTCCTTGCTTATCGGTAAGCTTAAAGTCAGCACTTGCCACACCTGCAATTATGCCCCAATTATTAATATTCAGCAGCCGCTGTTTACACTCTTGAAAAAAAGATTTTGCCTCTTCAGCGGTCTCAAATTTTTCTGATGATACTACATCTGTTTTTGCACCTTCCTTTTGCGTTGGTATGGTTGAATCATCTTGTTGCATGCTTAGTAATTTTTTACCTGAATTAAGAAAAATTTCATACCAATAGAAGGAACGAAGAGCGAAGTACACAAAAGAAAAGAGCAGGCTATCTGAACCTGCTCTTACACTTTCTAAATTCTAAAACTCAACTATCTATTAGCTTTCTTTTTCTTCTTCAGTATCTTCTTCTCCCTCTTCTTCGTCTTCATCTAGTTCGATACCTTCTTCTGCTGCGCCGTCTTCATCTTCGTCGTCTACTTCTTCTTCCTCTTCTTCTTGTTCGGCTTGTGCATTAATGTTATTCTCTGCTAACTGTGTTAATAAAGCATCCGTTTGCTTTTCTTCTTCTAAAGTTTGTCCAAGCAATTCTTTTGCTTCAGGTAAACCTAAAACTTGTGCAAGAGTTGCCAATCCGCCGTAAGAGGCGATCTCATAATGCTCTACTTTTTGCGCAGCGATTATTAAACCTACATCACGTGTGCTTGATCCTTTTTCGGTATCGCTTATTACACTTTCTGCTTCCATTACAAGGCCAGTCATAGCATCGCATTTTTTACCTTGCGATTTCTTACCCAGCATTTGAAACACCTGATCTAAACGAGTGATCTGTTGATTAGTTACTGCCAAATGCTCTTCAAATGCTTGTTGCAGTTCAGGAGAAGTTGCAGCTTTTCTCATCTTAGGCAATGCTTTGGTAAGATGCTTTTCTGCCCAATAAATATCTTTTAGATGATCGATAAATAAGACTTCTAACATTGGCCTTTGATCGGCTGATGGGCCTGAAGCTTTTTTAGGTGCAACTGCTTTTTTAGGTGCTGCCTTTTTAGCTGCTACAGCTTTTTTAGGCGCTGCTTTCTTTGCTGCTACAGCTTTTTTAGGCGCTGCTGCTTTTGCTGATTTCATAGCTTTTTTAGGCGCTACAGCTTTCTTTGCAGCTACAGCCTTTTTAGGTGCTGCTGCTTTTGCTGATTTAACGGCGGCTTTTTTAGGCGCTGCTTTCTTAGGCGCAGGTTGTGCAGATTTTACACCTTTCTTAGGTGCAGCAGCTTTCACACCCTTCTTAGGTGCTGCTGCTTTTGCTGATTTAACGGCGGCTTTTTTATTTGCTTTTGCCATGTTTATTAATTTAATGGTTAGTTAAGACGTTCTACAAAAATATAATGCCAAAGCATTTGATATCAAAGAGTTGTTACATGATGATTTAATTCCACACGAATTAAATCAATTATATTCAACAATCAAAACATAGCAATAATAAAAATAAGTTAGCCGCTTTTCAGCCATGCATCTACATAAACTTTTCTACCTTTTCATCGGCAGTTATATCTTTATCACTACGAATTTGTATTTGTAAGTTTACAATCCATTCGCTACACATATTGTTTGCTAAATACTCGTTTATATCATTTATTACCTTCATTACTTGTTCGTATGTGCCCTCTACCACAGTTGCAAAAGGGCCAACTTCATGCTTAATGCCTGAACATTCAATTACAGCAATTGCTTCATCCACCCAAACATAAGGGTGCTTATCTTGTGCAAGAGGTACTATTTGTATAGAGGCATTTATAAGGTGTGTATGCATTGTATGTTTTTTTAGACCGGCATAATAACCACAAGCAACATCGTTGCTACGCTCAGTTCAACCATAAATCTTTGAGGAACATTTCTTACCAAATGTATTAAAACAAAAACGGAATGCATAATGAACAAAACATCTTTCATCAAAAGAATATAGCAGCGAGCAGCGGCAATAATCAGAAATGTACGAACATTAAAAAAGGGCTTAATCAGCCCTTTTGTTATCTATATTTTCTTTATCCGAAGTAATTGGTGCGAGAAAAACAATTTGTGTAACTGCTTCAATATTCAACGGCCCGTAGATGTGCGGAAACTCTTGTTGCAATTCTTCGTTCTTATCGTATTGCAACTTAGCAGTAACTTTTGTTGGATCTATAATAAGTTTTACCAGGTTTTCCTGCCCTTGAAAATGTCTTTGTTGAACGCTTTCAAGTTGTTCTTCTGTAGCGCAGTGTATAAAGCCCTCTCGTTGAAATGAAGGTGGCTCATAACTTCCTTTGTCTTGTGCATCTTCCCACTCTTCTACTGTTGTAAGGTGATAAATAACAGGAGCATCCATAATCGATAATGTTTTTAAATTATAAAATTCGTTTCACTTGTTGTTCCAGCATCATCAGATCGGCAAGTACCATAGCTGTTACTGCTTCTAATACTACCGGAACTCTAAGTGCTATACACAAGTCATGCCGCCCCTTTACCGAGAATGTTTCCTGCTGCCCTGTTTCCCAGTTAAGCGTATGTTGTTCTTTAGGTGTGGAAGATGTTGGCTTAATTGCGATCCTAAAAACAAAATCGTTACCATTTGTTATACCACCAACAACACCACCTGCATGGTTCGTTGTTGTTTTACCACTCATACTTTCAATTGCATCGTTATGCTCTACACCAAACATACGTGCACTTGCAAAGCCGGTTCCAAACTCAATTCCTCTTACAGCAGGTATTGCAAACACGGCATGGCTGATAACAGATTCTACCGAATCAAAAAAAGGCTCACCTAAGCCGATTGGCAAACCCGTCACCCTACATTCTACAATCCCACCAACGCTGTCTTTTGCATCAATTGCTTTTTGCAATCCTTTTTCCGCATCAGCTTCACCCGCAATTTCTTTAATGGTTGCTATTACTTCAATATGCTTCAACAGCTTTTTAGCAACAACACCCGCAGCTACTAAACAAACTGTTAGCCTGCCACTGAAATGTCCGCCGCCGCGATAATCTTCATTACCACCAAACTTTTGCTGCGCAACAAAATCAGCATGACCGGGCCTGGGAACGCTTCTTTGCTTTTGATAATCAGTACTGCGTGTATTGTTATTTTCAAAAAGAATAGTTAGTGGTGCACCTGTAGTTTTATTATTGAAAACACCGCTTTTGAATATAGGAAGATCGTCTTCTTTTCTTGGAGTTGTTCCTTTGGTGCCACCTTTTCTTCGTTCGATATCAACTAAAAAGTCTTCTACGGAAAGCGGTAATCCGGCAGGTATACCATCGATGTTAATGCCTACACTTTCTCCGTGTGATTCACCAAAAATGTTTACTCTGAAAATTCTTCCAAAACTATTCAAGACTACAATTTTTAATATTTGATGATAAGACTAATAAACAACACCAGCACCTAATTTTTCAAGATGCTGATAAAAATCGGGATAAGATTTATTGATGGCATTGGCTTCATGTATAACAACACCACCCTCAATTCTTAGTGCTGCAACAGCACAAGCCATCGCTATTCTATGGTCGTGATGTGAATGCACTACGGCACTTTTTAATGCGTTTGGTTTAATGATCATAAGATCTTCCTGCAAAGTTATTTCTACTCCTAACTTACCAAATTCTTCCTGCAAAGTAAGGCCGCGATTGCTTTCTTTGTGCGCCAGTCTGCTAACGCCTTCAATAACAGTTGTGCCTTCGCAAAAGCTAGCCAGGGCCACTAGAGGCGGAAACAAATCAGGACAATCAGTTGCATTAAAATGAAATGCCTTTAAAGCGGCAGGGCCAACTTCAATTTCATCTTCTCTAACAGATAAAACGCAACCTGTAGCCATTAACGCCTGCAGTATTGCTTTATCAGCTTGTGTTGAGAAAACATCAAGACCTTTTACAGTAATTTTACCTGCAACAGCACCTGCTACCAATAAAAATGCAGCACCGCTCCAATCTCCTTCAACAGTATAATTGATGTCTATTGCAGATGAAGATGTATTAACAGCAGATATAGGCGTGTTTGCAATTACCACGTCCTTTTCAACAGGAAGAAAACTAAACGTTTCATAATTATTATTAACAGGAACATTCAGCTTGAAAGCTTCCATTACTTTTAAAGTAAGATCGATGTAAGGCTTGCTTTTTAGATTGCTAACGCTAATGCTTACAGGGTCAGTAACTGAGTTACTAAAAGCCATTAGTAACCCTGTAAGAAATTGAGAACTTAGCGAACCATCTACAGTAATGTTTGAAGGCTTTAGGGGACCTTGTATTTGTATTGGTAACTTACCTTCGTTTGACTGGATATTAATATCAAGCTTTGGAAAAATTTCATCAAAGAAATTCATGGGGCGGGTAACGAGACTGCCAGTTCCGTTGATCGTAATTTTTTTTTTCGCTTAACGCAGCAATAGGTGTAAACATCCTGATCCCTAATCCACTTTCACCACAA
>Ga0115853_100213_pt1 | contig 17718 bp, 10 predicted proteins | sample InSIn5gowninarea_FD_83867 | JGI IMG/M metagenome (GOLD analysis project Ga0115853, IMG submission 83867)
TTTCTCCAAGCAGAACGTAGGTATTTTAGGGTCCATGAACCTTCTAGCCATTTCCTTGAGGTTTCGCACTGGATAAAGTTATTCTTTTAGAAGGTGCAAATATGCTTTCTTGCCTGGGATTACCCTATCCTCCATTGTATGTAGTTGATCGAAAGCTTCCTCAAATCTCCCATTTTTAGCAAATGTTATGATGTGCCCAATAATACTACCAGGCTCTTTATTTCTAGAATCTTGCTAAAGTATTTTCCCATTCCATTGTGGTGGCAACTATGCTTGAATAAACTCTTCTATGATATTGCAGTAGTTCTTCCATGTGTAGTATTGTTTCTAAGTTATCAACAAAGTTGTTAGAAACATTACTAGTGAATAGGTAGTGCTCTTGAATTAGTTGAACAATTCTGCCACTTTTCCATTTTAATGGGAAATATTATGTCATTAATTGTACATGTTGCCAGTAGGACTTGATTAAAAGTTTCTTTGGGCATTCCTGCTAACCCTCTTAATGCCTTGTGTGTATTGGTATGTTGTTTGGCGTGTCGTCCTTTTTGCTAGTAACTGCTAGGTTAGTCAGCCTTTTCCCTAATGACCATTGGGTTAGGCAACCAATCACCTATTTCATTGGCTAACATTTTTGACATGTATATATTTAATAGACCCCAAGTTCTCTAGTGCCTTCCTAATCCAAGTTAGACTACTGTCCATCTTCCAAGATGCCTTTGGGTTCTTACCTTTAAGATGATTTATAATGATTTTTGAATTGCCTTCAAAAATCTCTTACTAGAGGCGTTGTTTAATTCATAGCTTGATACTAAATATAAGAGCAACCACCTGTGCTTAGATTTCATTTCGTGACTTGTCCAATGCTTCCGTCAGGTAGTATAAAGGCCACTCATAATTAACGCAGAGAGGCAACAATTTATAGCATTAGATCTTGGTGCTTCTCTTGTCAAGATGAGTGTTAAGTATTCTCCCTCATTTCTAAGTTGGTGAAGATCTACCATTAAAGGTAATAGCCTATCTATTTTTTTAGTATTTCTTTTGTTAGAATCGAAAGTTTCAATTTTCACCTCTGAAAAAATACAATCACCTCATTTTCAGAGCTTCGATCTATGAATTCTTTTGGGACTCTAAATCTTGAATGTCAAAAACATAATTTGAATAGCAAATTAATCAGATTACATATTTTTTTACTATTAGAATTTGCTCAATTTTGCTGGAAAAGTTTATTTTTAGTGTCTTCGATCAAGCATCATGCTTGGAAATTTTCTTCTGTTGTTGTTGTCATTTCTTTTTGTGTTATGTTCTTGTTTCTTGTCTTGGAACAATCCCCACTAGCATTTGTACATTAATTTGACTTAATGCAGTTGGAGGAACCCACTAGCGATGGCTCTTTTCCCAAAGAGCTTAAGGTTTATTCGTTAACATATGTTTTTGCTCGGTTGGAAATTGATTCTAATTTTTCTTTTTTAAATGTTAGTTTGGGCCTTTTGAGTCCATGGATGATGCCACCATAGAAATGTTATTTTGGGGCATTCTGTACTGATAGCCAAAATTAAATTAGAAGAAAATACATAAATTTTATGTTTGCACATTGCAACCGGCGATGGTGAGGTCCAAATAAGTTTTTTTTGGAAGTTTCTTTAAGAAACTTCTTTGACTGCATTCTTTGGAAGCACATGGTCTACCATCTAATGGATGGCCTCTGTCAACTGTTAAGCTGTAACTCTGGCTACATGACTGCCCAACTAGATGTCTTGTGATTGCTTTATGGCCTTTTAGGGATCTAACTTTTCTTTTGAACAACTTTGTGTTTCAATGCTGAATTGGATTGTTAGAGGCTTTTTTGTCATTGTTGTAAAAGTTGAAGTTTTTTTACCTAGCACCTTTTCCTAGTTTTATCTCCATACTAGAACTTCTCTCATGAACTGGTGTTAGGGCCAAGCATTATACCAACAATATTCCTTCTTTATGTCACTAATGGTCTTTAAATCAGGCATCAATATTCAGTGGTGTAATGCCCTGGCTAGGGCTTCCTATTGTATCACTAGATCTCATAGTGCTACTTATATTCATTTGCAAGCTGCTACATAAGTTACTATGGAATTAAGTCAATATGGATACCACAACTTAAACGCTCTTCATTAATCAATGTTAGCAAGGATGTCTATGCATACACCTTTTCTTTCAGCCACTCCACTAGCTTACAATGAGTATTGGCTGACATCAACCACCAATACCCTTAACTTATCTACCATATGCAGTACCTTCCACAATTTCTACTAGGCATGTAGCCTCTAGTCATCCACCTTTTCTCATATTTTCTTCCTCTCCAAAGTAAATGTTCCAAGGCATTTAGTTCACTCAACTTCATGAACAACTATAGCTATTACATTAGTGGTAAACTATCTAATTTTACACTATCCTTCAGGTGGAGGAGGCATTGAGAAGGTCGAGATTCTTGTCTTTGCCTTCTCAACACACACACACACACACACACACATATACATATGTATATATATGTGTGTGCGTGTATATATGTGTGTGTGTATATATATATGTATATATTTATATAATGTATATACATATACATATACACACACATATATAGATGTATATATATATGTATATGTATATACATATACATATACATATATACATATATACACACACACATATACACATACATACATACATATATATACACATACATACATACATATATATACACACATATATACATACATACATATATATATACACATACATACATACATACATATATATTTTTCCTCGGAAAAAAATGTAAATTTTTAACTTAAATAAAAGTACAAAATTACATAGGGTATGCTTGTCAAAGTAGACACAGTAAGAAACAGTAGAAAAAACTTTACAAAAAAGACGAGCCCAAACGGGGCTCACCAAAAGCTATCAACTAGATACCATACAGAAACAAAGAAGAGATGAGTCAAGCAGTGGCTTGAGGCCCTTCCTTACCCCTCTTCCCCTTTTTGGATGTCACTTTTTTCAATACACCGACACTTTGTTTTGCCGGAACGATCTGAAGTTCATTTTCCAGTCTTCCCTCAGGGATATTGAAAGACACCTCTTTATCCAAGTCTGAGGATTCATGAGCCCATTTGATTCTGCAAGAATTTGACTCCATGAGTAACCTTCTCTCTCTCTCTCTCTCTCTCTCTCTCTATATATATATATATATATATATATATATATATATATATATATATATATATATATATATAGGGATGTGTGTGTGTGTATGTCTGTATGTGTATGTGTATACACACACACACACATATTAGGGTCAACTCACCCAAGAGCTCTCCTTAAGTTTTGGCTTTCAAGTGTGCTCAATAATTTTGATGTCCATGTCATTGATAGTTTAATACAAACTCTATCCTCCTTCAAAGACTCATGCTACTTAGTTGTTAGTTCTTTCCTTTTCTATTGTCTCTCTTCTAGAAGTTGGATTTACTCACAATCTATAGTGATAAATGAAGACAACAGAGGAGTTAGCTTTCCATAATCATCTCCTACATCTTTCTTAGTCTTTATTTCCTTCTTATCCTTTTAGAGAGGAGAAGAATTTTCTACTAGTGCATTGAGACACCTTGATAGATTTTTTATGGTGATGTTGTGGACCTAATCTGTTTTATTCAATCATAGTTAGCTATTAGTTTTTCTTATGGTAGTACCTGGTTCCAAACTTTATGTGTGGGTTTGAAAATCCCAAACACAGACACAACCTGAAACCTTTAGAGTTATAGAACTTCTCAGGTCCTGATATAGAAGTTCCATTCAAAACAAAACTTTTGAAGTAGGGTGGGAGCTTGATTTTGTGCCCAAATCTCTTTACTGGTTTTGAGACCTAGATTTACCATCATCAAAACTATCAGTAAATAAACAAAGAATACATTAGACCATACAACAAACCGACACTCCATACAAGATGAAGTATATAAGACTTGTAGTCATTTTGCTGGTGGATGCACATCATCTCTCAGCCCCTCTAGTTTCAAAAAATCCAATGGCTCCATAGTAGAAGACCAAGCATCTATAAATTCATAAGCAACTAGCTTTTTCAAGCCCCTCTTATCTAATCAAGGGTCAAATTTTCCAAAATAGAAAAATTGGGCTTCTCTATCATCGCCAAATCTATCTCTCAAGAAGACAACAACATGATGATGGAACCTATCATGATGTACACTCTTCAATTTGTAGTTTTTTTTATATGGAAAAAGGCAAGGCGCCCTAGACCAAATGGTTTTTCAGTGGACTTCTTTTAAAATATATGGCACATCATCCACACAGTGTTACCAACAATTGTTGAGGAAACAATATCCTCATGCAAGTTTTGTAAAGCTCTAAAGGCAACTTATCTCTCTCTCATTCCAAATGTTGATAATGCAAAATATTTAGGGGCCTATAGACCAATATCACAATGCAATATTGTGTGAAAAATCATTTCAAAAATCGTAGCCACACGACTCAACATCTTCTCCTATCCCTTACATCAAAAGAACAAAGCGGGTTTCTAACTAATAGGCCATCCACTCCCTCAAAGTAAAAAAAACCAAGTATGCTTCTCAAATTAGAACTTCAAAAAGCTTCTCATGAAATGAACTTAGGTTCCCTCAAAAAAATCTTTCTAACCCTAGGCTCTTATAAGAAATTGATTAAACAAATCTAGGGATGCTATTCAATAGCCTCTTTTGTTGTCCTTATAAATGATGAACCCTGTTCCTTTTTTAACTCATCTAGGGGATTAAGACAAGGTTGTCCCCTTTCTCCTTTCCTCTACATCATCCTTGCACATTTCCTTAGCAAAATTACCTCTCATGTCCAATCATTATAGCTAGACATAGGACATTGACATCAATATAGGGTCTAGACAAAGTTAGCTTGGAAATGAAGATAAGTAGTTGGATTCATTTAAAAATTCTAGAATTTAGTAAGGTATATATGCCCAAAAGAGAATTTCACTCAAGATGTCCTTTTATTTGAATTCATTAATCAAAATGAAGATGATAGCTCTTTGTGTTGGAATCTAAAATCCCAAGAAGAATATGCGGTCAAATAGGGGGTTTAGGATGTTTTTATAAATGTATAAACAATTCCAAGAAGTCATTTCTTTGGCATATCAAACTTTTTTAACGAACATTCGAAGAGAATTTGAGGAGATCATGGGAAAAGGATGTTTCAGACTATTGCCAGTTAAAGATTTTATTTTTTGCCACAGAAAAGGAGAGGGGAGACAAATAAACCAATCAATCACTGTGTTGGTAGGAGGGCCACTACCTCTCTGGACAATCCATTGGCATAAAAATCATGGTATATTAGGAATTATATTTTATTACGAGCCAATCTTCACAACCAATGTGGGATAGGATATTTTTAGTATAGGTCCTAAAAGGTTTTTATAGTTGTGATAATAATTTCAAGGAACCATTTGCTCGGTGTATCCAACTTTGTTAATTGCCATGTAAGAATAGCATGGGAAAGGGATACTATAGATTATTGTCGGTAAAAGAATGTAGTATAATTTTTTTTGGCCACACAAAGGAGGATAGGGTAATCCCAGGCAAGAAAGCATATTTGCACCTTCTAAAAGAATAACTTTATCCAGTGCGAAACCTCAAGGAAATGGCTAGAAGGTTCATGGACCCTAAAATACCTACGTTCTGTTTGGAGAAACAACTCCTTTTTCATCTTATGGAACTTATGGCATGATGGGAACAAACAAAAAAACTGAAGCAAAGCCATAGGATCCCCCCCAAATTTGGGCTAAATTAGTGACAACCATCCAAGAGTCACAAAAGAAGCATATCCCCCAAGAGATCCCATAAATTATTTCTCGTTTGAACAAAATATCATCTCATGGTTCAAAAAGATCCAACTCTCGTATTACATAAATGGACAAAGGTTACAAAACAAGCAATCCATAGGCTCCTTATAACCCACCCATGTCAAAGAGGTGTAAATTGAAGTTTGTTGGTGTTTCAAGGGGAAACTCGGGTGAGGGTAGTAGTGGCGGTATTATAAAAAAATTAAACAAAAAAAGCCAAATTATTTTCATTTTATTGAAACTCACTGGGATGGTAAGAAATAACCAAGCATAAATGATTGCAGTGGTAAGAGGGATTAAGTTTTGCAGATCCAATAATACATGTTTGACAAAAATTAAAGGATATTCTAAAACCATTGTTGATATTTTAAATGAAAGGGCATCCACTAAAGATTAGTTCCTCTGAAATAAATTAAACTAGATCAAAGCTCTAGCAATAGAAATAGACCTTCTACATAAGGGGTAAAAGATTACCACTTAGTTAGTAAACCAAGCAATAGAACTATAATTTGATCTAGTTGGATCTAAACTAGATAGGAAAACTAGTGAGATAAATGAACTGATCCTTGAATCGATAAATGTATTAGCACAAATCTCCCAACATTAATCGTCTGCATTCCCATTCAGAGACTTGGGAGTTGATGGCTGGGGGAAAAAGAGATGCCATGAACGATAAATTCAAAATAGATTTATGGGTCATTGCAAGCATTATGTGATGTCTATCTGTGGTATTGACATGCCAGTGATGCACCTAAAAGATGAGGATCTTGGCCCTTTGAAACCCTCTATAGGAACTTGCTACAAAACCAAAGGGGCTGAGAGATGTTGTGCATCCACCATAAAAATGACTACAAGTCTTATATACTTCATCTTGTATGGAGTGTTAGTTTACTGTATGGTTTAATATCTTCTATGTTTATTTACTGATATTTTTCATGATGGTAAATCTAGGTCTCAAAACCAATAAAGATATTTGGGCACAAAACTAGGCTCCCACCCTGCTTCAAAAGTTTTGTTTAGGACGGAGCTTCTATTCCAGGATCTGAAAAGTTCTGTAATTCTGTAAGTTTTAGGTTGTGTTTGTGTTTGGGATTTTCAAACTCACACACAATGTTTGGACTGTATTTACAAACCAGGTACTACCATAAGAAAAACTAATAGCTAACTATGATCGAGTAAAACATATCAGGTTCACAACATCACCATAAAAAAACTACTAGTTAGTTGACGTAATTGTCATGTTCCGTGATTGTTACTAAATTATTTATGCTACTTTCTAGTTGTTTTCCCCTCTATCTACTATACAAACTGTTTCGCTACTGCATCTCCAATGGATAAGTCCAAAATTGCATGGATTTTTACAACTTGCACTAGTAGGGATACTTCCTATTACATATTTAGTTTATTAATAATGTCAAAAGTTATGTCTCGTAGTTGCATAGTTAAGAAAAGATAGTTGGGATGATTCAATACTTCCATATAGATTCCTTAAATTACCATGCCTGCTAACATGGTAATTTTCTCAATTAGTTTCTTGCTTTTCTCAATGGTAATACTTCCATAAAGATTTTCTCAATCAGTTTCTTGCTAGAACAACATTAATAATAACACTCAGTCCTGGCTCAATGAGCACAATATTAGATGCTCTCGTGGCTACATCAATTGTATGTGTCACTACAGTTCCAATATCTTCCTTTTTTTGAAGGTTGGATCAACATTTACACCATCTCCCGTCATTCCACAAATATGCATATTTTCCTAGAGCCATCACTGTCTTATATTTCTGTTTTGTTTACAGACAAAATTCAATCATATCACGTAGGAAGCAGAGTACTTAAATAGACTAGAGGAAAAAGTTACATGAGCATGTTATCGTCGGGAAGTCTCGGTGGCTGCATGACAAGGAAAAATATGCATTGGAACATCAAATCTCTTCCCTGGAAGTGTGAGATCAATGTTCTCACCTTTGCTAACCCCAAGACAAAGCTAGTAGAACATCGTGGAAATGATTCGAGTGGGTCTTTCACCCTCTAGAGAAAATAGGCATTTTTCTTCAATGGCTCTACATTGTGAGCTAGGACATGGGATAAGATAAAATTGGGGGATGAATCAATGAGTTGTTAGCTTGGTTGGACTCATCTACATGAAATGACACTCAGGACACTTTTCCTCTAAAAATAACTTGAAACTATCGAAGGTATTGGATTTTTTCACACCCTAAACCACATGAAACCACCATCACATAGAGCACATATATTTCATCATTCAGTTAGAAATCAGAGAATAAAAAAATTGTTATTTGAACATTTGTGTCATTTTAGTCTATTAGATTAAAAAAAACTTCAAATCCCAACAAACAGAATTGTAATATGCTAGATTAAAAGCCTTCAAATCCCGATGAATTAATAAGTTTGTAATTTGAACAATTGTGTGAACCAGTAAATGGTTGTGATAGTGTTCAAAGTTTGAATATATCATGTATGGCCTATGTCGCAAGCATAGCTAAGCAAAGCTCTTTTGCTTTACGGAATTCTGTTGCATCAATATATTTATATCTTACCACTTTGTCTATTATTCAAAAAATGTAATGAAAGATCGTTGCTAGAGAAATAGGAACGTGTTTAGAAATTGTGGTTGTTCGTTGCTTGTGAAAAGTTAATTATACATTTGTTAATAATAGTTAATAAATTAAACTAAACACCGGTGATCCTCATCTTCAACCCCTACAAAGTTGGAAAGCATTGCATTCTTAGAATTTTTTTTCCTTAGGTTAGAGATGTGTTTCAGCGTCAATAAATAACATAGTGATCTGTTGTTCAACGCACAAATATGCAATCGGGGAAGCATACATGCAAAAAATACAAGAGGTACCAAATCACATTATTTGGACACCCTTGTAACCCCCGTTGGTACTCCTTTGAGTAGTAGTGCATCTGACAACACTTGTATACATAATTTCACTCCCACATAACTCTGAGTACATCGAGAGTCCCCTAGGTCACCTGAAACTAGCCTTAGATAGCCTAATTGCCTGTCTCATTGTTGCAGTACACTGAGAATAACACTCGAGAAGATTACTTGCACGTATCTAGGTAGTTGGCTAGTACAAGTAAGGGCATGGTGAAGCCTCCTTAGTTAGTGCCCTGAGATATTGGGTTGAGTACTATTGTTGGACACCATTGGTACATCATGATCTGCAACGCTTGACACTCCTATGCTTGTAGAATCCTACCAAACCTTGATTTTGCATATCTAGTCATATTCTTCAATTTCCATGAGGCAATTCTGTATTTACTTCCATTCAACTTTTCTTACTTCCCTTTTGCTAAACTATGAAAAGGTCAACAACCAAATTTAGATTTTTGCGTCGCACAATGCATAATGAAATGTGCAACATCTAGTTGCAAATGCATGATGTCCACATTCTTTGGATCATAGTTGTTTCTTTTGTTGCTTTTGTGCAAAATTGGAGTAGTCATTCTTTCTTTTGTCCAATGCTTTTCCTTTCATTGCCCTCTAGAATACATTGATGCAATGTTCTGTTGATCAGTTTCTTTTGCATGTTCACAACATTTATTGTACTATGTAGACAGGGCCTTCTCAGGAACATACACATATATCTATGCAATTTGTTTCTATCAATATCATTAAAGCTTTCCAACAATATAAATCCATAACGAAATAGACACACACATCCAAACATATGTGTCCAATTTTTTTTTTTGAATATCAATGATTATGGTTCTTGTGAACAACTCCTCCTTTGCTTTTGAATAGAATTTGTTATGCATCTCGTCTTGTTAGCATCGAACAAGTTCCAATGCAATTTTCCATTTTGTCAATTTTTCTGTACCTCTCTTCTTGATTTGAAAGTCCTTTAAGTTGTCATATTGCTAGAGCAAAGTGTCTTATTAGAATCGTCTTGAATGTGAACACTAGGTGGCTTTGAAAAAAACACACAAAGAAATGGAGATTGGATTTAGTTCTAGCAAACACACATCATCGACATCTTGCATCACTATCGAACTTGGAATCGACGATGTCTTGGAGTCCTACGGTCTATTTCGTCTACACAACTTTGCTTATGTTGCAAGAGACCATCTCTTTGAATCTTTCCAAATCTTGTTCCATTTTATGTACACATCATTGGAATTGCGAAAGGGAATAATATAATATTTTATAAGTTGTTTGCAAGTAGACCATACTGAAGCATTAACATCTTACTAAAATGAATTAAATAGAGAGTCCCTGAAGTGAATGCATCACTTAACTAACTCAGAAGAGTATTTACAATGAATGTCGAAATCAACTTCGTCTACTATAGCACCAAAACAAAGAGGCTTGTGGGGAGACAGTTTTAGCGTACACTGGCTGTCAAATGGGATAAAAATACCAATAAGACTTTGGTCAAAGAAACAAATGAAGAGTTATCTACATTTCAATTCAGAAATACAAACACACACCTATGATATATTGTTTCATGATGAGAATTCACATAATGGACATTTTGAACCACTCTTACGCAAAAGAGAAATGAACACGGATATTGGTACTATACAAAATACATCAACTAAAACATATGAAGAAAGAAGGTTTCAATGTTTGCAATTAGATGCTAAGTTGATTCAAAAGAGGCTTCAACGATTCCCAAATTTTAGTAGCATTTACAGTGAGAGTGCTTTCACAACAATTTCCCATTTGACACAACATGAATATGATGTGGTCTGCTTACATCGCATTGTGTCACAAACCTTCTGTAATGCATTCAAGCGAGGTGATCCTTTTGCATTTCAGTGCATACAAAAGTATGTAGCAAATGATGCATTTCAAACTAGCTTTAACATATCAAATTGGCAATAATATATTGTGCAATTGGCATTGTCTTATGAAAAAGGAAACATAGATGGTGGTATCTCTGTCTTTGATTGGTTGTCATACATTATGACGTAGAAGTACACATATGGTATGCTGACACAATGCCCATTTTAATTGAACTACATCCAAGGGATCAAGTGCTTCCAAAATTTAATGTCAGACAATATCAATCAAACGTTTCGCATATACACTTTCAGTCCTATGCTAAGCAAAGAAAAAATGGCATATCATTCGTATCTTATACAAAATGAGATTGGACCAACAATATGATGAAGACATAGAATACATCAACACTCAATGTTGCAGATCCCCTCCTTTGGATCCACTGTTTCCATACTTGTTCTATAAAAACAAAACGTTTAAAGACATAAAGAAAGAATCCTTTCAGAAATAAATGAAAAACTAATAACTCTTGAGGCAATAGATGAACATGAAACCAATCAACCATCTTTTATACCTTATGACAAAAAAATATCATTGCCATCGAAAATACTTGTCAAACAAAATGTTTTAGTTGAATTGTATGTTGGGAACTATAACATAGAAGATGGCCTTGTCAACGGTGCCGATGGGGCTTTCAGGTTGTATACAAACTCAACCGAAGGCATTGATGTTGTTTGGATAGAATTTCTAGATCTAGATATTGGAAAATTGCAGAGGAGCAAATTTCATGTTCTTTATGACAAAGAAACCCCACCAACCTAGACACCAATCCTGCGTGTTGCAAATCCATTTCCAGGATTGAGGGGGCAATCTCAAATCACAATACAAAAACAATTTCCAATTCAACACGCATGTGAAAGAACAATACATAGAGCCCAAGGCTTGACTTTAAATAGACTTGCATTTGATCCAGCTGGCATATCAAGACATGGATTAGTGTCAACAACATTGTCACCTGTCAAAAGCATGGATTTATTGTACCTTCTAAATGAATTAACACAAAATAAATTTCATGCCAATGAAAAAGTCGTAGAAGAAATGAGATGCTTGACATTGTATGCGCCATGGAGAGAACAACATCCTCATTTGCCATTATCATGCACAAATGATTTATTAATTGCAACTCTTAGTACGTGTAGCTTCCATGTACATGTTGATGACATCCTCCAAGATGATGACTTGATGAGTAGTACAATCCTCTACTTTCAAGAAACTCATTTACATAACGTGCCGACAAACCATGAATTCTCAAAATTTAATCTCAACATAACATATGTTGTTCATGGCCTCCTCTCTTGCATACAAAAAAACATAGAAGTCATTTCAATAAAAACATTTTCCAATAAAAAAATTGAGATCATTCTTACAAATATCCATGCCACATGTCCACTTTCCATAATGATAATACATGTTGCTCGTTTTGCTCATGTGCCGAGAGTAATTGAAACAATTGCAATAACAAAAACACAATCAACACATAAGAAATGTATATACTTGATTGTTGGCGATTTCAACATTGGTATCTATGCAAATAGGCATAGACACAAACAACTAATGGATTACATGCAATCACAACAACTACAAGAGATAACAAAGAAATATAATAAAAAAACAAAGACTCTTATTGATCACATCTGGGCAAACTTCCCTGCTGAACACTGTGACATTAGTATACAAGATACACATTGGACTGACCATGATGCAATTCATGCTCCATTACACTTTATGTAATATTCACACCTAATTCACATCTTCATGTGCACTTTGCTCCAACTTACCCATTTTTCTCAACTACAATGTTTTGGCACCAATTGCTCTTCATTTGCTATTGTATACAAGGAATGTCCTCTTTAGCCATTTGTACTAGTTCTAGTTTTTTAGCCATATATCTATTCTTCTTGTGCATTGCAAAGGTGAGACTATCTTAACTAACAAATTTATTTTTACTGTCTTTTTACATGAAATATTAGCAATGATATCATTGTTGCTATGATTCAATTGTTTTGTAGATCAATTTTGCAACCCACTCTGAAAATGAGTCAAAAAAACATGAAAGAAAGACAAACACCAAACAAGTAAGTTGATTTTACTTACTGCAACAACTACTTTTCCTGTCTTTCTTCTTGTGCGCCTTTTATCAGTTGAATTTATTTTCTCATGCTATTGCTTGGTACCTTTACATTCCTCTCTTCTGCAGCATGCCAAAAATCAACGACTCCATTGTTGCTACTACTGCTAGCCTTGACAACAAAACTACTCAACCATCAAATAGGTAATTTTTCTCTTACTTCTTTTCAAAACCATTTATTGTTGGTCCACCTATTACTTTTTTCTAACAATTTTTTCATTCCAAATAGCGACTTGCATCTCGTGTCTCCTTCTACTGGCAACATCGAAGAACATGTCAAAGAGACGCAACACACAAACCAGTATTGTGCTCCATGCTTTTGTAAATACAAGACTTTTGCTTCTTTACTTCTATGCATTCGAACATAAAAAAACACTTTCTATCATGTAATGCCTTATACCATTCCTTCCTCAAGTAGAGCTTTGGATTTTGACTCTACTACTAGACCTGAAGAGATTAGTTCTACTGCCAATGCCACACATGGAGATAAGCGGTAATGTGCTCTCTAGTACAAAATAACTATTTCTTTCATGTTTCTTTTTCTCTTTTCATCCAACCATATATACAACTAATTAACTTCCCATGGCTACATGAGTAGTCATTTCCCCCCTGTTTCCTTTACAACTGCAAGACAAGTGGTAAAGCACCAACTTCAATAGTGGACATTTGCCAAGGTTGCTTCACGCCTGTTTTCAAAGGTGACATGTTGGTAGTGTATGGCCCCAAGTGTAGTAGGGACCTTCCCTCACCTGCCAAAATACAGCTTGTCCATGCAGGCTTGGTTGACAAACATCAACATCTAACGATTATTGTGAACATTAGAAACAACTTGATTGAACAATTCTTGCTGCATTTTTTAGTTGGCTCTAGTGTACGTATTTCTGGGTTTCTAATTAGTAAAAAAAACTGTGCATGCAAGAGGAGATGCATAGTACTTTATAGAAATGACTACATAAAACATAGTATGAAATATACCTCCAGTTTTCCATGAGCTAAGGCTAGCACTAGATAGGACCATAGATGGATTGATAATGTCCAATGATCCATATTGTATTAGCTCTATTGTTGCAATAGTGACAAGATGCCAAAGAACAAAATATAATTTTGAATTAGACATGAAGGATGGAGAAACTCAAAATGACAATGCAATTGTAAGTGTCACTTCAATTCCATGTTTCTTATATCTCATTTGCATTTACTTTTAACTTTCCCTTTCATACTTTCCTTTTTCACCATTGTTGAGAATTTGCACACATATTTTTTATTTCTTCATGGTAATAACAAATGTCTTTTCTTTCCCTAGCCACAACTAAATGATGGCTTCCAAAGTTTCTTCTTCCAAGCACAACAACAACTTGCAACTGGAGTCATACCGCTCTACCTCTTCAAAAACATTGTCCGAATTGGACGAAAAGGATCTCATACTCTCCGTTCCAGCATGTCAACATTCATTCATGCACTAAATGATATAGCAACAAAGCAACAATTACAATCTCTTCTTGGTTCTAGTCTCTAGGCACGCCCTTACATCTTTGATATTTCCCTATTTTAATTTTTTCGTCTATTATTGCAATAAAAAAAAATCATTATATTTTCCATCTTCCTCCATTGCTATGAAAATAACTAAAAAGGAAAAAGCTAACAAAAAAAAATGCCCTATGATAGGTTCAAGGGACTCTAAGGGTTAAAAGTACCTATGCACCACCCTTTGCACCTTTCTGCAGCAAATGCCATCATCTAGTTTCAGTTGCTTCCCTACCTTTCAGTGAGACATGCTTCTGCAACAATTGCAAAGAAGACATCACTTTATACTATGATCACATCTTGCAGTGCCCACATCAAAGAGAAAATATGGACATCCATTTCACCCTAAGAAAGCCTTTACTACAAAAATCATTCCCAAAACTCGCTCAAATATCCTTCGAAGAGTACATAAAGGGCATGTCCTTTGCTCTTCGTTGTTTTCACACATTCCAGCAGAAGGGAACATTCACATTTAGTGTGGACAATGTACTTATTGATATTCAATGGGAAAATTAATTTGTAGGTTTTCTTCAAGGTGTGTATAAGCAAGAGCTTCACCTTCAAACAAATGTTTTCTTCACTTCTGTTGCTGCACTATGCCATTGCATTTCTTTTTGAGATTCCTATGTTTACTTTAGTGGAAACATTAGAAGAAGGTTTGCCAATGGTCTTATTGAGCTGCAAAATGCCTGTAAATTTATAGTTTAAAAATCAACACTGATGCAAAATATACATTGATAATTTTGCAGGCTCATTGATTATGCTGATAATTTTTCTTTTTTCTTTTGTAGTACAAAGACTACATGCAAACGTTCATCTGCACAACATCAAAAGTAAAGTGTAGGGAGCATGTCGAAGAAAAACACCCTACGATTGATGTTTATCAATGCTTTCTTAGTACATGTGTTCATCCAGCTTGGAGCCAAGAAATTGCAATGTCTAGAGATTTCTTTTCATGTCCATAACTAACAAGCTAGCTTGATAGAGTGAACTCTAGAAGTATAGAGGTGTGGACATATACCTTTGAATGTGTTAAATTTCCATTGGATTACACTGAACAACTATGTTGGCAAGTGCTACTCTAGCTTGCATTTTTTATTTTGCTAGTTTATGTAGATTGTGAGTTACAATATCCTACAACTAAAGGAGTACAGTCACCGATTCCTGGTTATTTTGCAAAACATGACTGATATGATATAAAGGTTTATGAGATATGTTTTAACATGATGTTCTGTTCATCTTCTAGAAATTTTATTTTGAGCATGGATTGGTGGGACTCTGTTCTTAGTGCTTCTCCATTGAACAAGAAAACTGTCAACTTACAAGTGAAGTGTGAGGAGAAATAGATTGCTCTCATGGAGAAACTCGTTATCCCCTACCAAACCTTGGATAAAAAAGAAGCAATAGGATGAAGAATTCAAGAGAGAGATTCTTAACAGTCTACAATTTTTGATAAAGGTGTTTGCAAATTACTAGCCCCCTGTGTACACTGAAGGGGAGCATAGCTTATCAAGTTTCAAGAACCTGCCCAACGGTTAATATTTTCTCTATTTTTAAAATTTCTAAAGATAAGTATGTCTTTGGTTCTGTTCCTAGTTATGGTCATGAGTCTAGTGTCTTACCAATCCGGTTTTGTGCTTTGGTGAAGGTTGAATAGTCTAAATTTTGCCTAAGTATGTTGTCATTAGGATGGTAAGGGTTGTATGCTTATACCATGTTATTAGTTTGCCTACTAGTATATGTTTGAATAGGATTGTCTAGATATGAGAAGGGCAATATTCTTAGGAGTGGTTTTGTCATTAGATATCTGAAAATGAGATAAAGCTTATTTTTAGTAATATAGAGTGCAATGAGTGAATTTAATATGGCCCCACAATGGAATGAGAAAGAAAGAAATACATGACTTATTTGAAAACATCTTGGAATCTACACAATAAGTATATATACATATATAGTAAAAAAACAACACACAATTAACAATCAATCAAATGTTGAAACTTAGTACCAAATTATATAGAGCTTCAAACCATTATTAGAATCTAGGTTGCCCAAGTTGCTATCCATTGTTGAACAAGAGACTCCTAGTGCTTCCTTATTCCCAAGCTCTAAGAGATAGGGATGCCCAAGTGTCCACGAGATTTTCTAAGAACATTGGGAAGGCCCCCAAATGTCAAGCTAAGGGACAGGGATGCACAGGCATTCATAGGACTATCCAAGAACATTGGGGATGTTCCTTAAATGTCACGGGGTGCTTGAGGATGAAGAAGCGTTAGAGACAACTAAATCGCACCATTATGCAGAAACTTATCAAAGATAAACTGAACTCCGAAGAAATTGCACAAAAGGGACATACATTTGGCTTGCTGTAACATGCCAGTAAGGGTTGAAATACAATATAAAGATGTAAAGCTCTCCTTGATGATTTTACACAATACATTAATTCAATATAAATAGAGTTGTAGAGTCAAAGCAAGTCCAATATGATCATCCTAAATCGTGCTACTTGGGTTTACAATCAACCTATGAGGGGCATACTTTACATTAAAATGCAATATGATAAAATATTTGGCAACAACCTTCAAAAGTGCGTGTAGCACAATATGGCAATTGAAAACATTGTGCAAGGGCTTCTAGCCCAAGGACACTCCAACACAAAATTGGGTCCAACACTATCCGATTCTAAATGTTCTCTTTGTCTCGAAGCATAAGGGCTCAACACTATTTGTTTGATCTACAAAGTAGTACTTTTGTGAAGCAAGCTTTTCAAATTTCTTTGATTCAATCAAGCATATGCAAAGTAAAATCTTCAAAATCCAAAACTGAGTGGGAGCACTAAGTGTTGAATTCAATGTTATCTAAAATGGCCCCTTAGACCGAAAATGACTGGTTTTAGTTTGACTAGAACCAACTTGAATTGGTCAAAATTGATTATTTCAAGCCAAAAACTAGTTGGAGTTGGCCGAGTTAACCAATTTTGTACCGATGCAGTTCCTTCATCCAAAAACCCCACAATAATTCAGAGGGTCAATTAGTTTGAATTGATTTTAGACTATAGTATGATTAATTGTTGGACTTTGCAGGCCATTAAGAGCCTTAATGTAGTTTTATTTTGGTTCAAATATGTATTGCACTCAGTGCCATTTTGCTATATTCACCCTCAAAATGTTATATACATGAAAAACTCTGCATATTTTTGTGTCTAATCGTTTGAATTCACATGAATGTGCATGCACATATTTTTTTATATTAAAATTTGAATATTTTATGTAGTTTTTGGTTGCATGTAATCCATTAGTTGTTTGTGTCTATGCCTATTTGCATAGATACCAATGTTGAAATCGCCAACAATCAAGTATATACATTTCTTATGTGTTGATTGTGTTTT
>Ga0115853_100215_pt1 | contig 17646 bp, 6 predicted proteins | sample InSIn5gowninarea_FD_83867 | JGI IMG/M metagenome (GOLD analysis project Ga0115853, IMG submission 83867)
ATACTTGAAAAAAAAAAAGGTTACCCACTGGTTTGAATGTTTCCTATGTTAAACTGTTGTCTCATATTTTGGGATATAGCACATTGCATAAGATATGGGATTCCAAATTCCACACATTGGGCATACATGTTCCACATGAAATTAGGATAGATCATTGCAACAAATAGGCATTAATTTTTAAGCAAGGTAAATCTATCTTCAGGATCCAGAAATACCATTCCTATGTATGATTTTTCAAGTCGTTAATGCCACATGAGAAATGGATTAATTCGTAGTAATGGGGAAAGTGGGGAATATTGTTAAATGGAACATGATTACTACATTATGATTCATTCTATTCATTTTCATCCCTTCCATAATGATAACCATGTTTGGTAGTGAAGAATACCTCCATGAAGACCTTGAGGACTTAGCACGATGAATTTGACACTTGGAGAATAGGATTCATGACATAAGGAATCAATTGTGGTCCTCCCTCCACTAGTGGGAGGAGTGGAAGGTTGACAAAGAGCACAAACTTATCAGGTAACTCAGGGAACATGATCATCAACAAGTTGTTCTCCAACCACAAGTAGAAGAAAATTAAATAAAGAATTGCGTTATTGGAAGTTAGAATTGGGCATATGGAAATAATTGGGTCCTCCATGAACTAGATGACACACACCCGCCAAAATTTCCTCTCCCAATCAAACATGAAATTTTCTTTGAGTATTTCAATCATGACAAAGCGTGAAATTTTTCCCATACTTTAGTCAATTAATGAATCTTGGTATTGTTATTATGTGGCTCACTATTTTTAAGTTGGCTTCTCTATGGACATATACATATGCGACATGTATAACATTGACTTTGTAGCTTAGACGCTTTTTAGTTTTTGGCCCTATTTTGTCTTAATTTAAGCAGTAGACAAAGACACTCTCAAATTTATAATGGTTTGGCCAAATTTTGATACTCTATGATTTTAAAATACCAATGAGCTTAATAAACTATCACGCTAATGATTTGTTGTACTTCAGGGTGGCCCTTTTGGGAAAGCCCTCGTTTTTAATTAAAGATACACGTTTCTATTAAAAAAAATAAAATCATGTGATCATTAATTTAATTAATTAAATATTGGACAATTTACTTTTTATCAATATTAATAAAAAGTTCAGTAAAAAAATTAATAACAAATTTTTAAAATATGATTTAATAGAATAATTTTATTTACAACAATTAATGAGATCATGCAATCATTCAACTATCAAGTTTGTAAAAATGTTTAATCAAGGTATTCTATCTTGCTCGACAACAAATTATTCACATTGAAGAAGAACTAAACATTATATGGCATTAATGGTTATAAGTTTTTACAATCACAATTATTAAATTATTGCATAAAACTAAATACATTAAACATTATATGGCAACTAATCTAAATTTACATGAGTGTTACATCTCAATTCTAATTAAAAAATAGATAAATTACTAATAATTTTAATCATTACCATACTCATAATACATTTTTATAAATCAATCAACAACAAGATCAACATGATGTGAGAAAAAATGATATATATGAACAATATACATATCAACTATACATATCAAATATAAATGTCAAATATAGTGCATCTGAACAAAATCAATAAACATATCGAATAAAATCTCATCAATATCTTAAATATACTTGTCATATATATATATATATATATATCAAGTCAAATATACACCAAACAAATATATATGTGGAGTACCACTACTAGCCAGGTCTACCACCAAAGAGAGAAGGATCAATGCCTCCGCTACTAGAGATAGAGGGTCTATCAATGTCCATGAAAAAGTAAGAGGTGGATCGATGAATGATAGAACTAGTGATGCATGTGGAGTAGGTTGAGGATGATGACTGGATGAGGAAGCTCGTGACATGTGTGGAGGTGAAGGAGGAGGAGGTGTAGGAAGATTAGTGGATGATGAAGCTCACAGTGACGTGTGGAGGAGAAGGAGGAGGAGGTGGAGGAGGATAAGTGGACAAGGTAGATCATGACACATGTGGAGGAGGAGTGGGATGAGGATAAATTTCAATGGATGATGCATCTACTAACATAAGTGTACTAGGAAGAGAAGGAAGGCCAAGAGTAAGAGGGAGTGGATCAATGAACAGTGTTACATATAGTGACACATGTTATGGCAAATGAGGGGATGTCGATCCCTCTCCTAAATAAAATCTAGAAAAAAATCATGATGGGCATCACCAAGAACCTCATCCAACTAAGGAGAGGACCTGGACTAAGCATGAGCCTTTTGGATTTGGATGACCATTAGGGAATCAAAAACATGATACATCAATGCCATCATGTCATGAGGAAGTGTGTTCCATATATCATATAAATGTGGGTCTCATCTAATCTCTCTAATATGTGCACATGGAACTCCCTCCCTAGAAAATAGAGCACATATGTGATCTTCCAACTCAATGCAGACCCTACAATCTAGCATGCATGGCATGATGGGTATGTGTCATGCAATCTGCTTGAAAACCTCCTCCTCCATCTTCTCATATTATTAGGGAGGCTCAACCCCAACATATGTGTCGAAATCTACGAAACAATAAACAACAATAATGAGATAATTGAAACAAAACACTACAATAAATTACATATGCATTAAATAAGGGAAAAAATATGCAACTAGTTATATCAAAACATAAGGATAGTATTACCTTTATCTTTTGGTAGTTATTCCTCAATAATATAGATGTTCACACATCCTCTCCAATCCATTCTTGCTTATGGTTACATTCCAAGATAGAGGACATCGCAATCATCCTCTCTATCCAAGAAAATTCAAATGTCCTTATCGACTGCAGTACATAGACACTCTAACTCACTTAGGCAGTAATTACCCCAACATGTGCATACATGCATTAGTACTAGGCCTAGGAGGGAGGACGCGAACTAATTTTTGTCTAGTGCAATGAAACCTCTCAAAAAAGAAGCATACAACTTTGAAGCAAATGGGAAATGTAAACTCCCATTAAGAGATGAGTGACAACAATCTAGAGCAAAACAAAACTATCACAATAATATCATCGACCACCTAATCAACGAGGTCCTTATAACTAAACTATATACATAATACATCAAAGGGAAACTAATGCACTGCCCATGTGAGGTATAGTGTGCCAGTGTCATCATAGTAAGGGACAAGAACCTAACCTCCTCTTAGCCAGATGAATCAATCCATAACTTACCACCAATAGCCTAGAACTCTATAGGATCAACTATATAAAGGCTAACATATCTATGAACATATATCAATTGTGTTGATGATAGGAAACTCAAGGAATTGGGGCCAATCCTTCCCCCTCATAGAAAAACTTGGTGATAAATTACCTACCATCCTCCATGGGCTAATAACATCAATCAGGACCAACTCTCAATGCCTATTGAGCATGATCCAAACTACAAATCAATTGCTATAAGAATGTACAGTTCCCCCTTAAAGATGTATCCTCCTCATAAAACTTGAGGAGGCCAACATGCCTCAAAAGGTCTCGTGTCTACTATGTAATAGGGGGAGGGAACCTCTCCCTCTCCCTCTCTTTGGCCTCCTATTCACATTCACTATCATACGTGTCATTTTTCTCTTGGTTCTATTGCTCCTACTCTCATCATTGTCATCTCTAATTCACATACAATTAATTGTAGTGGATATATAAAGATAAAAAAAATGTTATAAAAATATATATATATATATATATCTATTTTACTTTATAAAAAAAATAAATTACTTTATGTCCTCGACAACAATGTATAAAAAATAACCGATGCACAAAAAATCCTAGACAACATCACCAATGGTGGACTAATAAGGAACACATGCATTGGGAATTATCAATGCTTTATTTTATGTAGCACATTGATGCATACCAAGTTGTGAAAAGAACCATTTGTGTAATGTTTGCAAACATTAAAATTAAAAACAATGAATCTTTACATACATAGGTGTGCTTAAGTACCAGATGTGCCTTAGTGCGTTCTATTTGCTATGTAATTCTATGTAGCACTACTATACTAATTTTGAAGAATAATATTAAAAAATAAAATTTTACACTAAATGGTATGATGTGTTGACATACACACAGTGGGTGTTATAGTTATTTTGAAGCATTGCTATATGACATTTATTCTAATAGTAAAATTAAAAATATATATTTATAGTATATGGTGTGCTTGTTCATGATATGCACCCTTGGGAATTATGTTTATCATGAAGCACTGGTATGCAACATGTTTCCCAAAAAAATTAAAAATTAATGCCCCAAAATATTTTTTGAGTACACTATTATAAAATCCTCGGTTCTAAATATATTTAACGCAACATCTATGTTTTGCAGTGTGCCATATGATATATGCTTTACTACCATTTATGTTTTGACGTGTACAATTAATTTGAAACTAAAGTTTTATGTGTTTAATAACATATTAGTTTGCAAATGACTAGTGTGTCATCTTAGAACACCCCAAACTATGGTTAATCTTTGAGATCACCATGTAGCATTTGATAGAAAATGTGTGTTTTTATACTAAAAATGCGTGTTTAATTGGAATCTCAACTAGTCATTCTATTTTTATGCATCGAGCCATGAGGTCAATTCAAAGCATTGATAGGCATTTTTTTTCAGTGTGCGATTCATCTCATTAGAGGTGTGTTCATTGCATGTGTGCACTCATGCATTTTTATGATTTTGAAGTGCACTAAAAAAAAATCTCTACAAAAACCTTTGAGCACCCACCTCCACTATCAACTTCCACAATAAATAAAAAACAGACAGATTTGTTGAGAAGGTTCTGTAAAAACCTCCATAGAAAGGTATTTTCCTTGTAATGAGAGTTAAACAATTTTACACCTATACCACTCCCTAAGTAGATGCTACTTTCTACCATCAATCAAATGGTATCCTTTTGTACTTGACTCATACCTCTCTTGATATTTCCCTTTTTGTTGGTCTTATTTCCTAGTATATGTAAACACCCCATGAGAACCATTGGAAAGAATAAAAAATGATACTTTGATATGTTTGAGGAAAAATTTAGTTTGGGATACATTACTGTTCAAGGGGAACTCCTATGTTGGTTGGTTTCACTAATTCCAATTGGGCTAGTGATCCTAATGATTGAATATCTTTTGAGGGCTATGTTTTCACTCTTCGTTACATACTTATTACTCAGATTGTAAGAAGCCAAGTGCCCTTTAAGTTTCTTCAGTATAACCACATTATTGAGCATAGTTCATGCAATTTATGAAGTCATGTCGCTTCAAAAGTTCCTTTCAGAATTTGGATTCCAACAACACCATTTGACCACACTTTACTGTGATAATTAGATTACCTTTCATATCACAAGAGATCTAGTTCAACATTAGTGCCACAATTGCATTGAACTACATATGCACTTGGTCAAGAATCTCCTTGAGCATTGTGTTCTAGATGTTCTCTATTTTTGCATAGATGATCAAGTTGTAGACATTTTCACAAAGGTTTTTATAGAAAAAAAAAATTCCCAACTTTGATCTATGTTAGGAGTTCAAGAAATTGTCATTAAGGATGGATAGGATCTTATTTCTTCTTCCTTCTCCTATTGTGTCACCTTTGTAAATCCTAGAATTTGATCCCAAGTCATTCTTAAGGGAGGATGTTAGGATCTTAGACATTTAGGAGTTAGTTAATATTAACTTGGTCCAATGTGTCCTTAGTTAAAGTGTGTTTCTTTAGTGTGTTTTTGTAAATAATTAATTCGACTGTCACAATTGTTGAACCAAGAAGCTCATTCTATAGCCCAGTATGGGAGGGATGTGTAATTGACATATGTCCATTTTTAAAAAATACTAAAATACTACTTAAATGAAAATTTATATGTCAACTCTAATATTAAGTTCATATATATAATATATATTCAAATCTAATTACATTAAAATATAAAGAGAACTCACATGAACTACAAATGTATTAAATTGCTAATACAATGTAAATTTGATCGCTCTCAATTCCTGGTAGATCTGGGATTAACATCCAATGGTTCATCTTCTCCTCAATTCTAATGGATCTTTATCCATGCATTAACATCCAATTGGTCCATACTATGATAGATGTTTATGAAAAATACTTTCTTTTGCATTAATATATTACCTCCAGTGGCCATGTTAGTTGGAGTTGTGGATTGTATTCCTCTTTGAGGGTTTTAACAATGTAAATATTGGTGTATTGATCTTTGATTTATGTGCTAGTGGTTTCCTTATGATGTTCTATGTGTGTGCATATACCCTATTTTTTAATATAATATTCACTCCTCTATCCACTCGAGTTAAGCTTTGAGAGTTAATCACTAGGGTCTTTTTGTTAAGTCTCCCTCAACCAAGCATGATCATGATTGTGTTTTCGTGGTTGTTTATTGATTAAATCTAAGATGGAAATTTTGGCACATTATGAGAAGAGTGTCATTATAGAAGGTATGCAAATCTTCTTCTTTGAGGATGTTTGGTTTCATTTTTGTTTTCTAAAAGATCAATGTCTCTAATAAGGACAAAAAGTTTCTAAATACCTTTTGGACCAATATTTGGTCCATGATGGATACCAAGATAAACAAATTTACCACCTTCCATCCCAAAACTAATTGACATATACTGGTAATCAACATTATGATTGTACATATTCTTAGGATGTACAACTCTAAACAACCACATACAAGCGATGGAAACCTTATTTATTTTCAACACAATTACAAAACAAATCTTCACAACTCTATCAACCACAACCATTTTTAAGTGTGCCTAATGTTCCAACCATCGTCCGTAGTTGATGTAACGTTTCCCATCATATCAACATGAGAAGGATTATCCAATGATTAAAGGTAAACAAAGTTCTCAAATTTGTTAAATGGATCTTGCACATCCAACAATACCCCAACATAATATTTTATAACAAAACAATGCTAACAATTGACACTAGATACCATTTTAATATAAGAGTGATGATAAGGTGTGATTGCATTAAAAAAGGAGTGACTTACACATCTCAATACAAAACTTATACCACTCTACTATGAGCCTTACACCATCACTAAACTAGCTGATGCTTTTGAACTTAACCTCCCCTCATACCTTGGATTACATCTTATTTTTAAAGTTGAGTTGCTTTAAACATAGTTGTCACCTTTGTTAGACACATTAGTAGTAAATAAATTCACCCAAAACCAGATAAAACATATAAAATTATAAATAACAAAAAATGAAAGACACATAGTGTTAAAATATATAACTCTACATAACAACTTCTAGAAAATTTCCAATATAATGGGAAAACTTAATACACTAAGGGTCATTTCTTTCCAAAGAAAGAATATTGATCCACGTAACCATTTGAATATGTCACAATGTCACAATGTTTTATAACCCTTGCACTGTTGTCACGTTTTTCAAGCCCTTCCTATCCAATTTATTTCACTAACACACTATCAAAACATCAAGCCAAGTAAAACTCAGTCACGTTTAAAAGTGCGAGTAATTAAAAGAAAATCAAATACGTAGCAAGGCAGAACACATTTAACAGAGGTCTCAGAGCAATCTGAACTCCATTGATCCTATAGAAATAGTCATCCAAACTGCCATCCAGGATTCCTCTTGAAACGTGGAAAACAACAATTATTTCAGATCTACAAATAATTAAACATAAATTAAGTTACAACGTACTCCTTAAATATCTGTACTCATTGTAAAGAGCTTTGACCATCTTGAGCGTCAAATCTAAACTCAACAATAAGGCAGAATGTAGAGAGTTGGTGCTTGGAAAAATGTAGGACATGCAGAAATTTCTAATAGGTTACCTTAAAAATTACACAAGAGGAATAGACGAACAACGTGCCACATAAAGCCGATCCATCATGGTGAGCTCTTCAAGGCCCTGATTCCTCCGGGGCCTGAAGTTCAAGAAGCATGATCCAGCTGTCTCCTCAGTGTAGAATGATAACCTTTATTTTCTCTTTTCCTCTTTGCTTTTATGTTCTGCTCCGGAGGCGATTCTGTTAGACTAAGGGAATATTGAGAGGATTGACCTACGTTAATAAAACAGCCTATGAAGAAATGGCATCCATTCATAACATTTACATTTTCTAGTTAACTATGCAAGCCATGCAAGCATTTATCAAAGTGGAAGTGAATCCTCTACACAGGTTTGGCTCTCCAGTGAAATTAATGTTGTTTTTTAAACAAATCCCTGCACCGAATCCCACATACATCTGGTCTATAACAAAAGCCGCTTAGTAAACTCTCGACAGTTATGACGCTGTATGGATATACAGTCATTTTAATATACGATATTACTCGGTCTGTGATGAAAATTTAGGATGCTTCATATGCGAGGCTTCTCCATATTTTTAGTAAAGTCCACGAACGTATTTTATGTTTCATTCACATGGATTTAAATGAACATCTGCGTACATATAATTAGTAAAAACAAAATAAAAAAGTTTTTAAAGCAGATTTTGAAACATAGGAAAACAACGAACAGAGCTAGCTCTTTACCCGTGTTTGTTCAATAATCCAAAGTAAGAGAACAAAAACACAATAAAGGAACTAAACCATACCCAATAGTAAACAATATATATAGTAGTAATCAATATATAAATAATAAATATTTGCAATAGATATAATATGACATTCTTGTTTGAACTCAATTTCAAATAGTAAAAGGAACAACGGGGTATGAATATGTAATTATTGTTTGAACCCTCTTTGTACTACTAGTTGTGTGGCCACAAACAACTATTTGTTTTTTGAATATTTTAAACCTTCAGCTGTTAAACAAGTCGCATTTTTGCATTTTTAATACATTGGGAGCTTCTCGTGAATGTCTCTTTCTCAATTTATTTACCATAAGATCAAAATTCAACAGTTCCTGCTAGTTTTGGGGCTCATGTTTCTCTCGTAAAGATAGACATAAGTTAATGCAACTCACTGGAACTTAAATTTCGCGTGTTTAACTGTTGAAGCTCTAATCATCTATGAAATTTTATATGAACTCATTTTGAGATAAAAAAGGAATTGAGTGATCTTCATTGAGAAATGCATAAGGATTAGATCTTTTCAAGACAACTGATCAAACAAATCAAGCTCATAAATCATCACACTTCCACATTCATAAAGAATTATGCACGAAATCATTGATCTACGCAATATCAGCATTACTGTTCCTAACAACTATCAAGCATCTGAGATCTATTACTTAAGCTGGAATCCCAATCAAGTCTTGATTCAATTTTGCTAAGACAACAAAAAAAATTCATAGCAAACATTTTTTGCAAAGTTCTCAATTTCAAATCCACACTGTAAAGCTTGAACCCATTAAAAAATTTAAATCCACACTGTAAAGCTTGAACCCATTAAGAAATTTAATGGTGTCATATGCATCTTGGGAAATAAGTAGACCCCACATAAGCACCCGCCATGGTCTTTTTGACAATGCGTTTGAACATTTTTGGATCATCTCTCAATACTGCAGCAGCTTCACGGTTAAGTGGATCCTCATGATTTGGTTGCTGCAATCAATATCACAGTCACCGTGATAAGTACTACATATGAATATGAATACGATATTAATCGAAATAAAAGCAATAACTCTCAAAATATTCCTTATACCATATACATCAAAAGAGAAGGTTGCTCCAATACTTAACTCTAAAACTGAAAGATAAATCCAACCGGACATTCTCATGCAACATCATAAGGTATTTTAATCTAATCTTTAGTAAAGCAATGCAAGACTTATATTATTAAGATCAATATTGTTAAGTTAAGTTTTAAATAAGTTCGATAAATAAATACTTAGTCATTATAAACACAAGGGAAAACTCAGTTATGAAAGTCTTCATTATTTCTTCCTAATTAAATCTGTCAAAGTCCTAGGTAGGTGGACACATACAATGGAGATTCAAACTTATAAATAGAATTCCTTTACATGCATTATTATGGACAGTCAACAAAACCATGTGTCAAAATACTATTAACAAACCAAAATTCTTTTTTCATTCCTGAATCAAGGTTAACTCTAACACAATTAAAAAAAAGTAAAAATGCTTAATCATAAAGGAAAGTAAACCCACACTTATAAACTTAAATCTTTTATCCCATCTTATTTTAATATTATGGAAAAAAGATCCATGCTTATGTATGTAGTGGCAATATAAGACATAAATGGCAATATAAGACTTAGACAGAACCCTCATCATAAGGAAAAAATTGTGTTTAAAAACATTGAAATGATGTGCTAGATGTTAAACCACAGCTCCTGCCATTATGCCATCCTCCACCCGTTCAGAAATCAACTTACCATGAAGAGATGATACAACCCATAAATGACGGTGTTGATATTCAGGACAGGCTTCCAGTCTTCACGCAGAATATTGAGGCATACATTGCCTTCCAAATCAATATTGGGATGGTAAACCTGAAATATTTGAGCAGATTATATGTAACAAATTCACAAATAGATAGCCCACATCCACATATTTACAAATTTAGAAGATTATTTCCCTAGAAGCAAAATATTTTCATGTAATAAGTCACATAACTTCTTGGAAATATCTCCAAAATATTTTCATGTAAGAAGTCACATAACTTCTTGGAAATATCTGCAAAGTCCATACCTTTGTCTTACATTTCACCTTTGGTGCCTCGTGAGGGTAACATGGAGACACCTGAAAAGTAAACGAAAAGGAGCCACCTCTACACCATATCAAGAGCAGGAAATCGTTCAGATTAATACTATTCTATTAAAACCATATTCCAATGAAACCAAAGTTATGATTTTTCTTAACTTAGAAACATTAAATGACTTACTCATAGTATCCTTCTTCAGGTCGAAGCATAACTTCAAAGTTCATGAGATCATCTTTTCCATTCGGAAATGATATGTCGGCATTCTTTGGTAGGTTCAACTCACTGATATCTGTAATTTCATAATAATGAATTAATTCTAACAAATGAGAGAAAACAATAGATACTGTCAGAATCAATAGCCTAATTCCACCACATCTTGTAGGTCCTGATACAATCATTATGATCCTCTCAAGAATACTATGAAATTTTCATTTTTATCCAATAAAATCAAAATGACGAACGGTTCTAAATACTGGTCCATTGTCTCTACAATTAGGAAAATCTCCTATTGTATTCTAATTTACCTAAAGATGCCATATCCCAAAATATGAGACAACAGTTTAACATAGGAAACATTCAAACCAGTGGGTAACCTTTTTTTTTTCAAGTATAATAAAAAGGATGGCACTCATGGAATGTAATTTTGTATTTGATGATTTTAAACTCTCTGTCATGCCATGGGAAAAGATAGTTTGAGGTATGCACCAACCTTTATGCAACACCAATTCACCAGGGCGCTGCTTCTTTGCTGGTGGTCCTCCATCATTAGCATCTCTATGCTTTTCCTTCATTTTCGAAAGATTAATCATTCTACAAACAACACTAATATTAAATAAGAAGTACATAGTTTTAATGAATGAGAGAATTTCTTTCAATGCATTAAAAGAACAAGAGAAACTCATGCCATGGTCAGAAAAAACATTCAACTATCCATTGTGGAAAATCCAATTTTAGAAGAGCTTAGGATAAGGAAATTGAGCAAGGTGACAAAAGAATGAGATGCCCACAGGGACAAAAGTTATGGAGAGAATTGTTAAGAATAATAAGCGGAGAATACACTAACATACCCAAGAAAATGGGATACACTATATAAAATAAAAAAAGAAGGTTGAGGAGGGTCAAAGGGTTTAATATGGAAAAACAAAAATATATAGGATGATACTGTATTGGTGCTAATCTATTTATAAGTCATCTAAAGCATGTGCTATTAAACCACAAGTATAAACGAAAACTCTTTTCTCATTTAGTCAAAGTTAACTTTAAGAACTTGTGTATTAATAAAACATTTAAAATTAGAAAATACATGTTTTTTAATTTATAAGAAGTTTGTCTTCATATTTTATGTGTACTAGATTTTTTGTTACGTATATATCGGTATTCATACTAAAATTATACTACTATGTTCTATACAATGTATAACCTTCCTCTTCATCATTTTTAAACATTTATGTGACCTCTTGTTATTTTTCAATTCTTATCACTGGCATGAACACTACCTCAAGACGTATCCATATGTTATATAATCCATTTTATGTGAAAATTTTAGAACAAAAATCTTCAATTTGTCTAACCTCAAAGCAATGCCTCTAATATTACATTAAGGGAATTAAATTGATGATCTATTCCTTCCCATCCTCTATCAAAATTGAAGACACTCTCTTCTTTGATAAAGTTAGGCCATTCAACCAATGTCGTGGGGAAATTGGTGCCATTCTCCACATTTTTGCAAGTACAAAACTTGCAAAGTATTCACTGAACTTCACATAAGTTGTGGTGTATTCCATATCGTCCTTTGTCCATCTCTTCAACACACTAACCTTAATTCCATTAGTGTTATGGACCTCCATTGTTGGATAACCCATTATTGCATGAAATATCTTTAGGAGTCACTGCTCTCTATGGGGATCTACGTTCTTTGTAACACTTTTTTTGGGTCAAGATGGCCACACCTCTTCACAAACACTTAAGGCAACAAAAATTTAAATAATACAAAAATAAAAATGAAATATTGTAACAAGTTATTTGGACATTTTTTTTATATTGAATATAAAAAATCATATATCTTATGTATTCATTCAAATTCTTATTGATCAATTTCAAAAAAATACCATTATTGCACCATGTCACTTTTATATTTAGTGCACGTTGCATCATTGGTAGCTTGCTTTTAAAACCCATCTCATTCATGTTTCTTGCATTGAAAATGTTTGTCACTTTTACTTTTTCTTATGAATGATTTATTTCCCATGCCTAATGGAATATTTTTTTTGTAATTTCTTCCTTTAAACTATGATAATAAACAAAATATATATTAATTTACTTAAAATTATGAGTTGTAATTGTAACCATTTTAAGTAAAGGTTAGTCTCACCTCAAATATTTATAGAAACCAAAATCATTTTATATGTGTATTAAAAATAATGATCTAAATCACAAAGGAATAAAAAAGTGCATAATTATATGACCATAGGGGAAAAAATAGAAACATAAAGAAAAGTATAGTGGCTAGATGAGCACGAGATCTTCATAAAGTTAGGTACCTATAAAGGATTTGAGATCAAGTGGTAGGTCACAATCATTAGGGTTTGGGCCCCACATAGAAAATGGTAAATCATCAAAGGTTAAGTGGCATTGCATCCATCATGTCCATGTGATTTTAGTGACTTATACATTGAAATGGCTATGTCAAGTTGGGGAACTTGTCATTCAAGGGATGAGGAGGAGGAAAGAGACTTTAGTGCTTTTGAATCAAGGTCCATCTTCATCATTCATTACACTCCCAAACCATGTGGTTCACCATGTGTTTTGGTTTTCTTCCAAGACAATGCAAATGAGTTGGGATAGGACGGGAGTGAACTTTTAAATGAACTGACTCATGCTGCAAAGTGTTGAGCCCAAATTCCATCAAGAACTAGATATTTTCCATCTCCATTTTATCCTTCCTATCTTGAATATGAAATTGCAATCATAAAGTGTCATGAATTAGATTTCCATGATACTAGGTACAATGAGATAATGGTGCATTTTCAAAGGCATGCTCATTTTGTTTTCTCTATATAAAAGTTAGCATCTCTATTATTACAAGTTTCCATGTTGCATGAAACTATATAGCCTATGAGATTGGTTACCAAGGAGAGCATAACTCCAAGTATCCTCCCAAGGAAGCATTTAAGGCATATGTTATATATCCAAGCTTATGCTCATTTGGTTTATGCACATACCCAAAAACTATGCATGGCAATTTCATTTTTTGTGACAAAAGGTGCATTTGGGTTGAGCAATTCCCAAATCCTATAGGCATTAGCCAAGAGGAAGGACACCTAGAATCAAAGACTAAGAAAAAAAAACCTTCCTAGGCTCAAGGCAGGATTTACACACTAAAGGCATCCCAGTTGGACACTTAGAGGGTTGTGAATACATCCTCTAGAGCTTATTAAGCTTGGCATCAATCCTAGGTCAAACACTAAGCCATTTGTACCCATTTGTTGGATTATAGTTTTTAAAAGGTTTAAATCTATTCGAGCTCCATCCCTTACACCATGTTCTTCAGATACCAATACCTAACTTTAGAAATAGGTCATTCATAAAAAGGTTCTACACTTTTCGATTATAGCTCTGTTCAATCTCATAAGTACAAATTCTACCTTAAGAGCTAGCCTTGGATTTGAATGGTGATCCATGTTGTCATAAAGGTTCATGGCATGAGAGATGCCATTCTTGAAGAGTCATCTAACTAAAAATCACGAGGACTCTAATAAGGGTTTTCCTTTAATAAGAACCAAGAGTAACTGCTAAAGGTAGTGCTCACTTGAAGAAAGTCCAATGAAAAGGGATTTTCCTTTCCAAATCAACCACCCTTTAATGGAATCCCATTCTTTCCATTGTGTTTTCCACGAATAATGTATCCTTTAATATGATGAGAAGGAATCATCCAAAAAGTCTCAATTGACCATCGAGTCAACTTTTGGCCTCATAAGGGAAATGCCTCAAAGCAACCCATGGTTAGTCTTGTCATGGAACAAGTGAATCAAAGTTTCAACAACCATAATGTAGAGAACGTGGCCCAAAGGGAAACATGGTATAATTGAACAAAAGAGATCAACACCCTAAGACTTGGTGTGATTGATAAAAAGATGAGTTAAGGCATCAACAAAAATGGTCTCACTAGTTTGCACATACCGTGGGATGAAACCTAGGATATGAAGAATGTCTAGAATGAATGACCATTCCACTTATTCATAATCTTTTTTAATGTTCAACTTCATGAAGAGTAGTTTAAGCATATTACAACAACCTCACTCCATCCCTTCCCAAACTATAATGACACTATCTAGGATGAACTGACCTTTGATAAAGCCTATCTATTCTAGTTTGATGATGTGTAGGAGAATATACATGATTTAGAGATATTCTAAGGCCTTGGCTAAGATCTTGTAGTATATATTGAGTACTGTAATTGGTAGCAAACTAATATGAATTTAGTGTCCCCATTCTTGGGGATAAACACAATAGAATATTAGTTAGTGATGGCCACATGAGATTTTTCCTAAACAACATTTTTGTAAACACGGAGAAAGTCAAGTCCAATGCAACCCTAGGTGGCTTTGAAGAACTCACACATAAATCCCTAGAGTCCTAGGGACTTATCATTGTCCGTTGCTATTAAGGACATTTTCCACTCAACCTGGGTCAAAGCTTGATCACATATTCTTTTTTTCTCATGAAAGACCTTACTAGGAAAAGGTGAATGCACATATGCATGACCAACTTCCGTTCATAATCCATATGCCATGACTAGAAAAATTACAATAGTGCAAACACATTCCCATTTGATGTCGTCAAGATTGGTAACCCTTTCAAAATCATTTATAAGTGCATGGAGCTTTACAGAGGTTTCCTTAATGGCCAGAGTTTTGAAAAAATATTTTGTGGGTTGAGCCCCAATCTTGAGCCAATCCACCTAGATTGAATTTAGTCAGCCCATGTGTGTTGAATTTCATCCACCGTCAAAATATGGTGGAGTTTGGTCCCACTAGCTTGAAGGAAAAAGTAAAATGGTGTTATCTAAAGTTGAAAACACTACTCTTGAAATTATATCTTTGTCACTTTGTTCCAGGAGCCTAAAAAATTACCAATTGGCAACCAAACTCTCTCAGAAAAACCATGATTTGACCTATCACATCATTCCACCAATGGATGCACCAATCTACTAGACTCGACATTGAGGCAATAGGTCGTAGATCCAAAGAATGGCTTGAACATAAGACATGTGTCACATGCAATTAGTTTTGATCGGTTTGGATAAATGTGTAGTTGTTACTAGTAATATCTATAATGGTACTAATTGTGCATATTGTTTTAGCGTCTTAAATGACACTACTATAATAATAAACAACAATGAAAAATAATAAGAGTTGGAGGCACCTACACACAAAAATATATTGCACCACTAAAATATGGAAGGAAACCTCTACATGAAAATGCACCCAAAAGATAATAATATGTTTTGGTTGATAGTAGATTACATGATGAAAAATGAGGAAAAAACTCTTTTTAATATAACTATCATCAAATCAACTTTTCACTAATCAATAATAAATATAATTAATAACTCTTAACGAACATAATGATAAGTGATAAATTACTAATAAATATAATTAATAACTTTTAATTAACCTAATGATAAATTATAACTCATTTCTATCCACCAACATTAATAAACTTATAAAATACTAATATAACCTAGAATATTACAAATCATTAAATATCAGTTAACTAACTTATTAATTACTACATCATTAAAAAATAATATATCAGCCAAAAATAACGCATGGGCACCCTATTTTAACGAAAATCTCTCTTTACGACCTCGTGGACCCACAACACTACGTGGATAGAGCCATTATTTTTATTTATAACAAAATCAATTGTTTAATATTTGACCATTATGGAGATGGAACTCCATAAATAGAGAAGCATTTGAAAGAACAAGAAATAACGGTGACGGGATACTATTCGTATCTTTTGCTTCTGGCCGAAATCAGATCTGAAACACTGGGGGAATCCATCTACTTTTGTATCTTTTGCCTCTGTGCGAATTGAGACCTGAAAATTTGCGGGAATCCATCTACTTCACTTTCTATTCTTGTGTTAACGCCAATACTCTGAAGCGATATACGTTGTTGGTCTGACAGGTATGGAATTGGATTTACTAACAATAATAAAATGGATGGATTTCGTGCCCCTTGTTCTGTTTGTTTGACTGATCGATTTTCTTAGGAAAATGGTTGAGTTTGTACATTCAAAGGCCTAAGGGGATATGGGTGTTTTAGACTTCAGTTTCTGTATATATTCATAATTGTTTTTTTTCTCTGAAAACTTGGTACTGATCACAAACAGAAGTAGTTAAACCTGACAGAGTCATCATTCCTAGCATGTTTTCTTATATAGTTCTTATGAGGTAGTAATCTTACTCTGTTTATAGTTTTACCCCATTTCATTGGTTTTTTATATATGTGTTGTACAGAGAATTGTTATAGAGAAATGAATAATGTTCAATATATTCAAAAATATTTAACAAAATAATGAAAATGATGAGTTTTAAAAGCTTATTAATCCACCTCTTTCTGCCTTGAAAATAAGATTGGATAATCAAGATAAAAATTGCCAAAATTTATTTTAATACTTAAATTTGAAAAAATCTATACTTAAGAAGTTTTAAATTTTTGAACACTTTATACATAAGTCATACCTTTGTTTTTAACTTATCAGAGTAAATTAAATATAATCTACTTTGAAAATGAATACCTAAACTTCATGTAAAGCCCCACTACAGTATCATCCTATATATTTTTGTTTTTCCATATTAAACCCTTTGACCCTCCTCAACCTTCTTTTTTTATTTTATATAGTGTATCCCATTTTCTTGGGTATGTTAGTGTATTATCCGCTTAT
>Ga0115853_100201_pt2 | contig 17640 bp, 12 predicted proteins | sample InSIn5gowninarea_FD_83867 | JGI IMG/M metagenome (GOLD analysis project Ga0115853, IMG submission 83867)
ATAAATTAGAAGTAAAAATTAAGGACGATACATTAGGAAAGCAGTTTGGTACCTCGCTTCCCTTTTATATCAAAAACAAATCAGTCAATTTTGATATACTCAATCTGTCTCATTCTGATTTGTATGCTTTAAATAGCTCAATCTCAAAAGCTATTTCCGAGCAGTGTCATGAGATTTTGTAATGAAGTTTTGCTTTTCCTTTTTGACGCAACATAGCTATATACTGTAGGGTTTTTTATATCTGAAGAAGTTGAATCGTTGATCTTAAACAGGATCGTATTATCTCTTTACTTTCAATAATTTCCTATTAATTCATATACTCTTCCTGTCCGCCTGGTTCCATTCATATTTTCTTTCTTTTTGAAGTAATCGCTTTTGCTTGTACTTTCATTATAAGTATCTCAAATAATTGATTATAATGAAATGCAGATTCTTCTACTCTTCGCTTTTTCTTTTTTCATTCGTATTATTAATGCATATAGCAGAGGCGCAGAAACGAACGCCACATGCGGCTCAAGTTGCAAGACAGGCTTCAGAAAAAGTCGCTGCCTGGCTTACCAAGGCCGATAAAACCGCTTTATTTCAAAAGCAAGAAGAACCGCTACAATTTATTGAAACGGAGAATCAGAATCCTACAATTGAAGTGAATGAAGGCGAAACTTATCAAGGTATTGATGGATTTGGTTTTTGCCTGACGGGAGGAAGCGCAATGCTGCTGTCTAAAATGAATACAGCAAACAGGGCAGCCTTGCTGAAAGAACTTTTTGCTACCAGCGAAAACGACATTGGCGTAAGTTATTTGCGTATAAGCATCGGGGCATCAGATCTCGATGATCATGTTTTTTCTTATGATGATCTTCCTGCGGGGCAAACAGATCCCAATCTTAAAAAATTTACTCTAAATGAAGACAGTAAATACCTGATACCGGTATTGAAAGAGATTTTGAAAATTGCTCCCAAAATTAAATTATTAGGTTCTCCCTGGTCGCCGCCCACCTGGATGAAAACAAATGACAGCTCAAAAGGCGGAAGCCTGAAGCCGGAGTTTTACGATGCTTATGCAAAATATTTCGTGAAATATATACAGGGAATGAGATCGGAGGGAATTAGGATTGATGCCATCACTGTTCAAAATGAGCCGTTACATCCGGGCAATAATCCCAGCATGCTGATGCTTGCTGCTGACCAGGCAATTTTTATTAAAGATCATTTAGGGCCAGCCTTTAAAGCTGCCCACATTGATACCAAAATAATTATCTACGATCACAATGCAGATCGACCCGATTATCCCATCAGTATTTTAAACGACCCCAACGCTAAAAAATATATTGACGGCTCTGCCTTTCATTTATACGGGGGACCAATAGAAGCTTTGTCAAAAGTGCATGAAGCACATCCAGACAAGAACATTTATTTTACCGAGCAATGGGTAGGCGCTCCCGGTAACTTTCCTGTTGAATTAAATTGGCATGTCAAAAACCTGGTTATTGGCGCTACCCGCAATTGGGCTCGCACGGTGCTTGAATGGAACCTTGCTTCTGATCCCAATCAAAACCCGCATACTCCAGGTGGTTGCGATCGTTGTCTTGGCGCTGTTACCATTGATGGCAACAAGGTTACACGCAATCCGGCTTATTATATCATTGCACATGCATCTAAATTTGTAAGGCCAGGGTCTGTAAGAATTTCCTCAAATTTGCCTGAAAATTTACCTAACGTGGCATTTAAAACTCCTGGTGGCAAAAAGGTGGTAATTGTGCTAAATGACAGCAAAAGCGCTCAAACCTTCAATATTAGTTACAATCATAAAATAGCGACATCTTCTTTAGAAGCAGGAGCCGTCGCTACCTACATTTGGTAATGATTACGTGATTGAAACAAGCGGGAGCAACTATAAAAACATGAATTTGTTTTGCTGTTTTATGGAACCGGCTTCAATTCTTTGTGGATCTTTTGTTGTGTCACTCACTTCTACGGCAAACTTTCAAATCATCTTTTTTCATGTTATGCCATAAAAACAATTTATAGTTCCATTATCTTGTAAGTATGTTTTCAAAGCAGGAAGCTTCTCAGCTAAGAGAAGAATTTTGGACAGTATTTGGTCAATATATGAAGCCTATATCTTCCTCTGAGGGCGAAAAGGTGAATTGGCTGAATTATAAAACCGGCGAAAAGGATGTGTTTTTTAAAATGGATGCTGATAATAGAAAAGCAACGGTTGCTATCGAAATTGCTCATTCCGATACCGGTATCCAGGAATTGTACTTTCAGCAGTTTGAACAGTTGAAGAGTATGTTTGAAAACACTGCTGGTAACGACTGGACCTGGAGCTTGCATGCAAGAGACGAAAGCGGCAGGATCGTCAGCAGAATTTTTAGCCAGCTCGATGGTGTAAGCGTTTTTAATAAAGCCGACTGGCCTGCATTGATTTCTTTTTTCAAACCAAAAATCATTGCTCTTGACGATTTCTGGAATGCTGCCCGTTATGCTTTCGAAAGTTTGCATTAGCAGCTACTGCATCATCGCATAAAAAAAGCTGCCCTTTCCGGGCAGCTTACTTATATCATGTTAAAGCTGATCAACCATTGATCTTAAGTTCCTCTTCAATCAAATCGTTAAAGACACTTTCATTCTTATATATCCAATCGGGTAAAGGATCTTCACCCACAATCTTCCACGTGTTGTCTGATTTTGCCATTTTAAACATCTTACGGTTTCCCCTGTCGTCGCTCACATCAACAGAAAACAATCCTTCCTTTGAGCCACTGATCTTTCTAAAGTTAAATTCTCTTAGTTGGCCGTCTGCCTTCACCAGTTTAGTAAACTGAATATTTTTTATAAATTCTATTTTCATAAGTAAAATATGCTTCTTCTGTTACGATTGCAGGGCAAAATTAGTTATTAATAAGGGCAAAAAATGCCATGTTGATATTTGTTAGTCATTGACGTTACAATTTCTCCTGTTGATATATTAATCTTTATTGTAAAGTAAGACTTGTGTAAATGTATGTATTAGTTACTTTTTAATTGTTTTGCTGCACTAAAAATTATTGTAGAAAGAAGTTAAATAAAAATAGAAATGAACCGTAAAGGCCAAAATATTATAAAACGCAATATGGTTGGTCGTTTATTCCAAAGAGAAAATGAATGAATTAGCTAAAAAAGTAATGGCGTACAAGAGTGCGATTGCGCAAGGGTGACGGGACAGGCAGCAACGGCCGAGCGATAGTTTTACAATTGCCGACTCCCAAAAAAAGCATTATACCTATTACTCGCTTAATCAACCACCACTTCTGCTTCCTTCGTAATCGTTACTTTTTTCCGTTGCGGCGCAAAGTTTACAAGAATAACTCCCGCAAGTATCACTACCAAAGCAAATATCTGTTGAACGGTAATTTGTTCATCGGCTATCAGCCATCCAAGAAAAACGGCAACTACAGGATTTACATAAGCATAAGTGCCGACAAGCGAAGCTGGACGAACGCTTAACAACCAGATGTAAGACATATAAGCAACCAGGGAGCCAAAAATGATGAGGTACAGCAGTGCCGTGGCAGATTGCCACGAAACGTGGCTTAGTACCATTTGTTTTTGTTCGCCAAGGGCCAAGCCGGCCAGTACCGAAATTACTCCTGCAGCAAGCATCTGTACGGCAGCTTTCATGGTTACTGATGCTTCCACCTTTTTGTATTTTGAATATAATGAGCCCACAGCCCATCCAACCGTACCTATCAGCAGCACAAAAAAGCTGGCTAACTTCATCGTATTTCCTGCAAAGTCTGCTGAACCTTTTCCCGCAAATAACAACAGTACGCCTGCAAAGCCAACAAGAATTCCCGCAATAATTGTTTTATTCGAGAAATGATATGACCACTGACTTTTATCGAGCAGAATAAACCATAGCGGAACTGTTGCTACCACAATTGCTGCAAGGCCGCTTGGTAAATATTGTTCTGCAAACGAAACCGCTCCATTGCCCATAAACAACATCAGCACGCCACCAACTCCGATTGTTGAAAATATTTTTAGCGATGGCGCTTTTTCACCTTTAGACAAACACCACACATATAAGATGGCTCCCGCTACAAAAAACCGGGCAGCCACGAGAAAAAAAGGCGGAATAGTCTTAAGGCCGATTCTGATGCCTAAATAAGTTGACCCCCAAATAAGATATAATGAAGCAAACGCTGCAAGCACCAGTAATTTTGAAGGTTCTTTATTTGCGACAACTTTCTGCATGAATGAAGCTGGTTTATAAAAACAAAAAGCTCTAACATAATGTCAGGGCTTGCAATACTTAGATGATGCAAAGATAACTTAAACCTGCTGTTTGCGATAAAACCAATTATGAAAGTAACACAATACCATTATTATGTGAATAGCTCTTGCTCGTCAGTATAGTAAGTGATGCCGCCTTTCTTATCCACTTTTATTATACCGCCTGTAGGACTTTTTTCTTTTTTAGGATGATGTATTTTTAAAAAATCACGGACCTCGCCGGCTATAATATCAGGATGTGTTTTTAAAATTTCTTTTTCTGCGTTTAGAAGAACTGTTTTTATTGCTTTGGTAAGTGACCTGATTTTATTATCAGGAATTTTATTTGACACAGAACCAGGATGAATTTTCGCCTCCCATAAAATTTCATCCGCATAAGCATTTCCAATGCCTCGTATAACATTTTGATCCGTTATACGCTTTTTTATCTTTGACTTTGATTGTAATGCTTTTTTTAAATAATCAAAGTTCAGTTCCTCAGATAATGCATCTATACCGGCTTTTTCTTCAGGGTTTAGTTTGATGTTTGCTGCGCTCTGGTAGTCTGTCAATGCCAATCCTTTTCCCTCGAAATAAAATTCAGCTATAGTATGCTTTTGCTCATTATTCGAATCGAACTGGTAAAGTTTTCCGTGAAGCATTAAATGCATTCCAAGAATAGTTTCATTAGAAAACCGAAAACGTAATTCTTTACCTGTTCTATAAACTTCCTCTAAAACATTTCCTTTTAAACTTGCCTCCAATGCAGCCAAATCATCTTTCAGACTCTTGGCATTTACAATCTTAATGTCATGCAGTTTTTTACCTGCATATATCTTATGTAGGTTTTTGACGAATACTTGCAGGTCTGGTAATTCGGGCATAGATTGTTTTATTTGATAGCAAGGTATTATTTTCAGGCTTTAGTGACTACTTAACAAATATTTGTACTCAAGAAAATTTCCTTATCACATAAAGATGTGGGTTTTACGGTGGATATAGCTAAAATTGATTTCAATTATTAGATTTGTGAAAGCGCATGAGAATTTTACTTTCTATTATAATTTTATTGCTTTTGTCAACTGCTTCACAAGGGCAGCAAAGGTTTGCTTTCACTAACATCACTACCGATGATGGTATCGGCCTTACCAGCAACCATATAACCAGTATTTACCAGGATGCAAAAGGATTTATTTGGGTCGGAACAGCAAACGGACTGCAACGTTTCGACGGCAGTAAATTCATTCAGATCAGTACCACTAAGACGGGAAGTGACGAATTGCTTTACCCACGGATATCGCAAATAGTTCCGGCTGAAAATGGTAAGCTCGTGTTGGGAATGTTTACGCTTCGCCAGTTTGGCATATTTGACCCTTCTACCTTTATCTACAAAAAAATTGCTCTTAAGCCAGCCAGGGAGATTGCTGCCTCTACAGAGTATCGGTTATGGAAAGACACTAAAGGAGAAATCTATTTGAATGTGCAGTACTATGGCATTTTGCATTATAATAAAACAGAAAACGCTTTTGTTGATGACCACCCTTTTCCATTTCCTAAAGGTTGGACCGTGAATTTGCTGGGTGCACATGAAAACACTGCGAAGCAACAATACTGGTTTGCCTGCGACAGCGGCTTATGTATTTATGATAAAAAGAGCAGGCAAATGTGGTACAGTCAAAACAATCCACGCAACCTTCCCATCTTGAAGAATGCACGGATACAGGACGGGATTGGAATGATTTACACTGACAAACAGCAACGGATCTGGATATTTAGTTATCCTCGCTGGAGCGGAACCGGGCAATATAGATTTTGCCTCGATAGTAGCGGCAGTAGGTACTTAAATAGTGATACGATAGGGTTAAATCACGGCCCCCGCGGAACTAGTGAGTACAAATATCTGTATGAAACAAGAGATGGCGAGATGTGGCTCTATGGCTTAAATGCTTTGGCGAGTTACGACAAGAATAGTCACCGCTTTGATTTTTTAAAAAGTGGTGTCGGAAACGACAATATACCGATTGATTATGAGTCTGTTTTCCAGGTTTTGCAAGATAGAGATGACAATATATGGTTAGCTACAAACGAAGGGCTTTATTATACAGCTACAGGAAGCACCAAATCTTCTGTAGTGAACCTGACCTTTAATGATTCAAACGGCCCTACGGCTATAAATGATGTAGTGGAGATACCTAACGGTGAGCTTTGGTTTGCTTCCGGCCGGGCCGGCATAGTGGTGACCGATAAAGATTTAAACAAAATCAGTGATGCTGTATACACAAAGCCTCCTCCGTCCTCCTGGCCGCAAACATGGAAAGATGCAACATTGCAGGGATGGAGCATTTCCCCCGAAAGTAGAACCGGTAATATATGGGTTGGCTGCCACAGCGGGGTTTTATTGATATGTAATCGTGAACAGAAAACAATTGAATATTTGCATCCCGATGAAGTTAATAACAGCAGGATTCAATATATAACCGAAGACAAGCAGGGCCAGATGTGGCTGGCAACGCAAGCCGGAAGGCTTTTAAAATGGAGCAATAATAGATTTACCGTAGTTCTGGATATAGGGACTATCATCTACAAAATTTTTATTGACCGCCAGGGTTGGATGTGGCTTGCCACACGTGAAAGCGGCCTTTATGCAGTAAACCCGCAGACCGGTCAGATACTACAACATTATACTGCAGACGGCAGCGCTAACGGTTTGTATAGCAACACGGGTACCGACATAGAACAACTTAGAAACAATACCATTGTATTTGGTGCAGGCGCCTTACACTTTATTGATAAGAACACACGTACTGTATCGAAGGTGCGATACGAAGATGGCCTTCCATCAAATACCGTGGTAAGGTTGAGAATGGATGACAGGGGCTTTTTGTGGATTATTACCAGCAATGGGTTATGCCGCTATAACCCGAATAACCGGCACATAACACCCTATGGCCGTCGTGATGGAGTAGTATTGGCCGAACTAACCATTGCTGCCGATTACAGCACCAGTAAGGGTGATATTATTTTTGCCGGAAGCAATTCGGTTATCAAGTTTAACCCTGCAATTTTCTCGACCGCACAGTCGCCCCCCGATGTTACGATTACTGATTTTAAGCTTTTTAACCAGTTTTTGCTTGTCGATTCTCTGCTAAACCATCCGCAGATAAAACTCAACAGCGACCAAAATTCTTTGAGCATTTACTTTGCATCGTTAAGTTACAGGCAAAGAGACAAGCTTACTTATTACTATAAGATGGAGGGAATTGGCAAAGATTGGACAAGAGCGGATCGCTCAAATTTTGTTAACTACTCTTTATTGCCGCCTGGCAAGTACACCTTTAAAGTATACTGCGAGAATATCGAAGGAATGCGTTGTCCGAATATAACTGAACTTAATCTTTATATTAAGCCCCCATATTATAAAACCTGGTGGTTTATAAGTTGCGTTTTATTTGTGGTAGCGCTGCTTATATATGCTGTTCACGATATACGGGTAAACCGGCTGCTGGCGGTAGAGACATTAAGAAACAGGGTAGCGAGAGATCTGCATGACGATATGGGAAGCACATTGAGCACCATTAACATACTTAGCTCGATGGCTAAAAATAAAGTTGAGGTAGATAACAGTAAAACCTCTGAGTATTTAACCAAGATAAGTGAATACAGCGAACGTATGATGGATGCCATGGATGACATTGTGTGGAGTATAAAGCCAAGCAATGATAGCATGCAAAAAATAGCCGCTCGTATGAGGGAGTTTGCGACCAATGTGTTAGAAGCAAAGGATATTGACTTTGAATTTAACGTAGATGAAAATGTATATGATGTGAAGCTTGACATGGAAGCAAGAAGAGACTTCTTCCTGATCTTTAAAGAAGCAGTCAATAATTCGGCTAAGTATTCTAAAGCAGAGAATGTGTTAATACATTTGAGTATGAAAAACAGAAGGTTGTTACTGGTGGTAAAAGATGATGGTGTTGGGTTTGATTTAGCTGAAGCGGATGGCAATGGCCTTGGTAATATGCAAAAAAGAGCAGATCAATTGAATGGAGATATAAACATACAATCTAAAAAAGGAGAGGGTACCACTGTAAACCTCACCATTCCTGCATTATAATCCCAACCCTAAAGGGCTTACAATAAAATGAACCGTTTTCTTAGTCAAAAATTCAGGTTTTATACTTTTATATCAATCTCCCTGTTATTATATGTACATGGTTACAACCTGCAAGATTCATATCTAACACCTTTTAGTACCGTCGGCGAACCGCTTACCTGCACCACTTTTATAGAGTACTTTTTTGCAAATGGCGCTTTGCGGTTTCGTATTCCAATGCTGTTTATCATTTCAGGTTACATCTTTGCACTTCAGGATAGGAAACCATACCAGGAAAGGATAAAGAAACGGTTTCTTACTCTCATGGTTCCTTTTTTTATCTGGAGTGCTGTCGGTCTTGCCATTACTTATCTCTGGCAGCAATTTCCGGTTACTGCTAAGGCTGTTCATTTAGCAATGGTAGACCAGCTTGGAGACAATAGACCGTATAAAGAAATTGGCTGGGCGGGGATACTATATCGGTGGGCAGTAAGGCCGGTTGCTTTCCACTTATGGTTTATTCGCAGCCTGTTTATCTATAATGTGCTTTACCCGATAATTAAGTGGTGTGTTGTTAAGTATCCTGCTATATGGTTAGCACTTATATTTTTGTTTTGGCACACCATATATAATTTTTGGTTTATCGAAGGCCAGGGGCTCTTCTTTTTTTCGTTCGGTATTTTGCTGTTTAAGCGAAATTATCCTATCCACAAAAAACCCGTCTGGTTTAGTCATTACCTAAGCTGGCTGTTTTATATCGGCATCAGCATTATTAAAACTTTTATGGCCTTTGAGCTTGACCCTGCTAATGTGGCAACTCCTTTTATATTGTATGCATTATACGATATTTCTATAGGGGCTGGTATTATCGCTATATGGTTTGGGGCTGATTTTATTGTAAAATGGTGTATGAATAAAAAATGGTTTGAATGGGCAGCAGCGTTCTCTTTTATCATCTTTGCTTTACATGTTCCATTGATTCATTATGCAACACAACTGGCCTTTATCTATTGGCACGACTTTCAATATTATCGCTTACTTACTTACGTGGTGGTGCCTGTTGTTATATTTTTCTTTTGTATCGGTACAGGAGCATGGCTAAGAAGTACTTTTCCTAAGGTGTACAGGGTAGCAACTGGCGGCCGAGGTTTTTAGTAGTGTAGTATATAGTTGTGCCACACCTCGGGGTATGGCACAACTTGGGTCTCAAACGGAAATGAAATAATTAGCTTCAATCGCTCTTTACCCTGAACACGAAGAAGAATTTTTTTTGAGCCGAACAGAGTGCTACTATGAATCTTCTCTTGCGTCGCACACTTGTACTTGAAGTAATTATCTGAGCAGGGATTGATGGTATTTTTGGGATTGATGGAATGTGGCGGCAAAGAAGGATTTTAAATTTTCATCACATAGAAGGACAGCTTGATGCTGAAAATATAGTTGTGCCACACCTCGAAGGTGTGGCACAACTTGAGTCTCAAACGCTGTTAAAAGATGCCTAAGGATTTTACGTACAAGTGAGTGACACAACGATGTCGAAAGAATATCGAATGCTTGCGTCCAAAAAACAATTTCAGTCCTCATCTCATAAATCCAAAATATTTTACAAATCCCAGTTCAGACACTATAATTTGATATTTACCCCACCCATAACATTCGTTCCGGCCATAGGAAAATAATAGTTTTCGGTAGTCGTTTTGCCGCCATAAATATAACTGTAGGTGTACCCGTTTGGCTCATACTTTCTATTAAACAGATTGTACACTGCAGCTACTAAGTTTATCTCTTTAAACAGCTTGTTTTTGATGGTATATGTAAATCTTACATCCTGTACAAAGTAAGGTTTCAAACTGCGGTTTACATCTTCGGTGTTGTCAAGATATTGGCTGCTCACGTATTTGCTCAATAAACTTATCTCGCCATTTTTTACAGGGATTAAGTTAACTGTAACCCCGCCAATTACCGAAGGCGAAAAAGAGATGTCAGCATTCTTATGTTGTATTAACACCTGCCCGCCATTGTCGTAGTCATCAAGATACTCATCCGAGTTGGTTATTTTGTTCCTGCTTAAGGTAAGATTAGCGCCTGCATTCACCCAGCTTGCAATCATTGCTTTAGCCTGCAATTCTACACCCATACGATAACTATTAGGCACATTTACCCTGGTGTACGAGCCGACATCATTTATCTGCCCGGTTAATATCAATTGGTTTTTGTACAACATATAATAGCCTGTAGCTCCATAGCTAAAATGAGTAGTTCTTTTTTCTATCCCGGCTTCAAAATCATGCAAGGTTTCAGCCTTTGGCTGATGGTTAACGCCAGCTTCGAAATCGTCTCTGTTGGGCTCTTTGTTTCCAAGAGCATAACTAACAAAAGCATTAACGCCATTATAGTTATAACTTAAGCCTGCTTTTGGATTGATAAAATTAAAATCCCTTGTAACGATCATGGTAGGATTATCTTCAAAACCTTTCATGTTGTAATGCACCTTCCTGTATTGTACATCAGCATACAGGTTGAACTTTCTGCCAAGGCCATGCTCCCATTTTGTATAAGCATTTACATCTGTTTTTAATGCATCTAAATTATAATAGCGATAATCTTTAGGCACTCCGACTTCAGCCCAAATGATAGTTCCATAATGCTTTCCATCGTATTCGTTCCAGCCGCCACCAAAGGTTATTTGGTCCCTGTTCTTTTTGTATTGCAATGATAGAATTTGGCCATAATAATTATTGTCGAGCCACAATTGCCTTACAAGGTCAGTGTTGGTGATGGTATCATTTCCAAAAATTGCATTAGGCAAACCATAGCGTGCAAACGAAGTATTGGAAGTGCTTCCGGCTGCAGTTTCTGCGGCAACTCCTTTGTATTGCTCATAATAGCCATTGCCTTTTATAAGGAACAGGCCGGTATTGAATGATAGATAATCGTTGAATGAATGATTGAAAAACAACTGGAAGTGGTCCTGCTGATAGTTATCCGTTTCGTTGCTGTACGGATCTCCCGGTTTCTCAGTGCCGGCAGAATTGTAAGTACGATTGGTTAACAGCAAATTTTCAGGAACGCCATTCCAGGCCTGGTAAGTTTTTTCAGTTCCTGTAAAAAAGTTGAACCTAACTGTAGATTTCTTACTGATATAGGCAGTTGAAAAATAGAGTGATTTCAGATTCGTGGATGCCCTGTCTATAAATCCATCGCTGCTGATACGGCTAAGTCTTGCGTCAACAGTAAAATGTCCGTCAATAAGACCACTACCAGCCTTCACTGTGTTTTTCCATGAGTTGAAAGAGCCGTAACTGTTGTTGATTTCGCCGTAAGGGTGTTCATTAAATTCATTTGTACTCAGATTAAGGCTGGCGCCAAAAGCGCCGGCTCCATTGCTGCTGGTGCCAACTCCACGTTGAATTTGAATAGAGTTTACAGAAGAGGCAATATCAGGCAGGTCAACAAAGTAAGTTCCCTGGCTTTCGGCATCATTGTATGGAATGCCGTTGATTGTTACGTTAATTCGTGTGGCATCGCTTCCCCTGATGCGAATGCCGGTATAACCAATTCCATTACCTGCATCAGAGTTTATTACAACACTTGGTGTTTGATTCAACAAAAAAGGAAGATCTTGTCCAAGATTGTTTTTTGCAATTTCCTGTTTAGTGATATTCGTTTTTGCAAACGGCGCTTTTTCAGAGGCTCTTAGCGATTTCACTTCTAACGGTTCAAGAAAATAAGCATTGTTAGCCAGCGTAACATCAGCAGTAGTAACATCGGCGTTTACATCTACATTCAATGTTCTTTTTTGCAGGCTTACATGTTCAATGATCAGTTGGTAAAGCCCTTTTTTCTTGAGTCCCTTAAAATGATAATCACCATTGTTGTCAGTTATGGTGTTTGAAATAATGGTTCCGTCTTTTTCAAGAGTTACGGTGGCTGCTTCGATGGCTTGATTGTTTTGTTCATTTACAATATGACCTTTAATAGTGTATTGAGCACTGGTGATGAGTGTAATACAAAAGGCAGTGATTGTTCCCAAAAAATGTTTCATTTGCATTTCTTTATGCGGTTAAAAAATTTGGGAACAGGGAAATGCAGACAGGAGAGGGCAATAAAAAAACTGACACCTTCCCTTCGCAGGAATTACCCTGTTCAGGTTCAACGGGTTTAATCTCAGCCTTGGGAAGATCCCTCAGCACCCCGGGAAAGAAACCGGCCGGTTTCCATGCTGCAAAAATAACAGGGAAAAATCGAATATTGCTGTAACTTTTTTATGAACTTGGCGTTTAACCTAAAAAACAGAGAATGAAGAGAGTTATTTTATTGATGCTATTGATGACAGCAGGTTTTGTTGGTAATGCTCAAAATATAGTATATGACGAGAATGCTGAAGTGCGGGTGGTGGAAAGGTTTAGCGGTATAGAAGTTTCTGGTGCGGTATCATTATATCTTTCTCAGGGACCTGTACAAGGTGTTGCAATCAGCGCTGGCGAAGCAAAATACAACAGCAAAATAAAGACTGAAGTAAAAAACGGTGTTCTGCGTATTTCTGTTGAAGGTGGTGTTTGGAATGGTTTCAACTGGACTAACCGCAAACTCAAAGCTTATGTTACTGCAATAGACCTTACCCGTCTCGAAGTATCAGGAGCCTCTTACGTCAGCATTAGCGGAGCGATAAAGAGCGATGAACTTGCCATGAATATTTCAGGCGCCAGCGAAGTAAAAGGTATGATTAACGCAAACAAGCTTAACCTTGATATAAGTGGTGCTTCTGTTGCCAGGTTATCTGGCGCTGTTAAGAATGCCCTGATAGATGCAAGCGGTGCATGCGACGTAAAAAGTTATGACCTCACTATAGAAACATGCCGGGCTTCATCATCGGGAGCCTCAAGTATAAAAGTTACTGTCACAGGAGAATTGAATGCCGATGCAAGCGGAGGTTCAAATATTTATTACAAAGGACAGGGAATAGGTAAAGTGCTCAATACCAGCGCGGGCGCAAGTATAAAAAACCGAAGCGGAAGTGATGATTGAACGAGTGGATGTGTGAACTTTTTTGCTACCGGCATTAGTTCTCATAGCATCATTCTTGCTACGCAATCCTTTCGTCGGCAAACCTGTGGGCATCTGTAGTTCTTATTGACACTGCCAAAAGAAAATTAACAGCCTTTAAGAAAATAAATTTTTGGTTGATAAACTTCCGGCTCTTACTTTTGCACCCACATCGCGAAGTAGAGCAGCGGTAGCTCGTCGGGCTCATAACCCGAAGGTCGGAGGTTCGAACCCTCCCTTCGCAACACAAAAAATGTAAGGCTGTCTAAAATAGGCAGCTTTTTTATTTCACAGATGGCAGGTTTAGATCAAACGTTTTTCAATAATTCTTTAAACCCATGCTATCAAAGATGCTGACTATCGATAACTTTCCGACCCGGCTTCTCCAACAATCGCAACGCTATCGCCTGTGTTTACCTCGGCAGATATATCTTTTATAGCGGTTGTTGTTTTTTCATCGCTGACAAAGTCTACCTGCAGGTTTTGAATAGATAATAGGATTTGCTTCATTGAATAAAAGCTGATAATAACCTAACCTAAATTGTAAAAATAGCTGCTAAACCCTTCTATCTCAGCAATGCTATTGTTCCATTTTTTCTCACCACCTGCTTTTCCTTAAACGAATACTCAATATAATAAACATAAGCTCCGGGGTTTTGAAGCTGTCTTTTATAAGTGCCATCCCATCCGGAGTTTATATTGTTGCTGTTAAACACCACCTGCCCCCAACGGTTATAAACGGTCATTTTAAATTTCTGTAAACCTATATTCGCGCAATTTGGAAAGGTCCTGAATAAATCATTTAAGCCATCGTTGTTAGGGGTAAATGCAGACGGAATATACAAATCACATTCGTTACAACCTTGTATGTTAACTATTACAGAATCCCTTTTTGTACAACCGTTTTTATCAGTCACGTCCACCCAATAAGTTCCTGTTTTATTGGCTGTGAAATGAGCGTTGGTTGTTCCATCCTGCCAAAGATAACCGGATGATGGCCAGGTAGCATTAAGCGTGATCTCAGCAGGAGCGCAGGCCGTAGTATCATTTCCCAAACTAAAGTTTTTTATATCTGAAAAGGTAACTGAGTAAGGCAAGGTATTGACACAGGTATTATACGGCAAACTTATGTTGGCCGCATACGATCCCTGGGCAGCAGGCAAGTCTGGCACAGTGTAAACAGAGGATGTAGCATTTGTTATCAGTTTTTCATCCTTATACCATTGGTAGGTAGCATTAGGATAAGCTGGCGCCTTTAATACAAAACCACCGGTACAGGTATTGCCTGAGATAGCGGTAATCGTTTTAAAAGAAAAGTCTGCCTTTGGCGCTAAAATAAATTTATCCATATAGTAAGACTCCTCAGCATCACCGACAGGTCTGTAATCAATAGAGCAGTCGGGGCCGATACCAACACAAGCTATGTCGGTAGTTGGGGTAAACGCTATCGTTGCCTGCTGCCATGCAAACCTGCTTTGTAACCGAACCGTTCCAAGCTGCACCCAGCCGGCATGATTGGCTAAACAACCATAAATAGTATCCGGAGTCTGTTGATAAGGATAATCAGGACAATCCTGCCTGCCAAAAATACTCACGCTGAAAGGACCGGGTGATCTCCACATGGTGTCGTGGAAGTCGGACTTAAGTTTACCAAAAGCAAAATAAAAACTGAAAACATACGGTTGCCCTGCGTATAAATGATTTGGAAGACAAGATGTAACATAGGTTTTGAGAAAGCTTTGTTCAGAACTTAAAAATGGTGTAATCATATGAACGTGTATTTCAGCAAAACCTGAACTGTCGGGCAAAGGCAAAGGCACCGCCGGCGGATAAGCAGCAACACTATTGCTAAAAAAAGAAGTTGTGTCGAAAATGCTGCCTGGTTTATTGACCCTGCAGTTATAGTTGTGGTAGACTGCATTTTCTTCTTGCACTATGCAGTGCCAGCCGTCCACTGTCATTCCGCCAAATTGTTGCGGATAGTCAATTACACCGCCTTCTAAATCTTCAAAAATGGAACAGCCGGAAAATTTTTCAAAAGAGCTGTTTGGCAGTAAAGAGGTTGGAAATGAATCTTTACAGGCAGGCAACTGGGCTAGAGATACAATACCGGTTAATATTACAAACAAAAAAAGAAGAACTTTTTTGTTGTTTTTAAAAAAGAAAAAAGCCATTCTCTTGTCAAAATAATGATAGAATTAGAAGTTTGTTGCAGTTGACTGACTGTAGCTGCCATCAGCACAGTAAGAAGTAACTCTAAAAGTTCCACTATAAGTACCTGGTTGTACAGTTATCATAACTGTAGTTGCTGTTGTTGGACCACCACCAAAATTGGAAGATGGCTTCGTTATAAATATAATAACTTATTTTATAATTAATCCATTTAAAAGAATAAATAAAAATGGGAACGTTTTCCTTTCACCCCTGGCTGTTCTCCTACTCAATAAAGCGTTGCAGTTGTTCGAGTGTCTTCCGGAGAGCTTGTCCTGATATCGGGAATGACCTCGAACAACTGTATTTAACTAGCCAAACAAAATAGAAGCATTAATAAACCTTTGATTATTGTCTTCTGTAGCTGCAGATACTGGCTATACAATAACCGGCTCAGTTACATCTTTCTGTTTGATTGTTTCCATGCTAACTTGTTTCGTTGGGTCAATAGCTAACCAAAGCAGCCCCCCTGTCAACATCACGAGGGCAACGACAAAAAGCGGATAATCAAAATTATGGGTGACGTCTACAATTTTACCAAAGATGATAGCGAGGAAAAAGGCGCCCATTTGTCCGAAGAAATTCATAGCACCTGTGACCGTACCCGCATTATTTCTTCCTATATCGGTACAAACGGCATACGAAACCATCACGCCAAACGAAAAGAAACCGTTTGCTGCAATAAGGCAAAATGCTACAAAATTATTTTGAGGTAACACAGCAGCGAAAAAAATAAGTATAGAGCATGCGCCAAGACCTGTCATTCCAACAAACCGTCTTCCAAAACGCAGGCCTTTCCGCTTAACTAACAAATCGCCACAAAATCCTCCGACTAAAAAACCTATAATGCCAACTATAAACAAAGTGAAGACAATTTGCTTCATTGTATTTTCACTAAAATGTCTTCCTTCAACCAGATAAACAGGCATCCAGGCGACAAAAAAATAATTGGCCCACTGGCAACAAAAATACATGAGCATCAAAGCCCAGATGTTTCGGTTTTTAAGAATGATCTTCCAGGAGATGTGCTGATGACTGCTGCTAAATCTCCGGTTGTTTTCAATATACGCTACTTCTTGTGGCGAAATGTTTTTCATCTGTGCTGGAAAATTTTGAAACCACAGATAACAGATGAATACCCAGATAAGACCAATGGCAGCATTTACATAAAAAGATGCACGCCAGCCGTAGGACACAGCTATCGGTATAATAATGAGCGGCGCTATAGCAGAACCTATCTGCGATCCAATACCAATCCATGTCAGCGACCGTCCAATTTCCTGCACAGGAAACCATCTTGACATCACTATCATACAATTAGGATAAGTGCCTGATTCTCCAATTCCAAACAAAAAGCGAATGATAATCAGCGACGCTAGACCTGCGGCTAAACCTGTTAATGCGGTAAACAATGACCATAACAAAACGATGCGAATAAAAAGCGCCTTTGGGCCAATACGGTCACCTAAGACTCCCGACGGGATTTCGAACAGCGCGTATGCCAATGAAAAAGATGCAAGCACCCAACCGAATTGAGTATTCGTGAGTGTAAACTCTGTTTTAATTCTTACCCCAACAATAGAAATGCAAATGCGATCAAGGTAGGTTAGCGTGGTTAGCGAGCAAAGCAATACTAAGACCCGGTACCGGTAGGGCAGTTTTGGCAGCATCGGCTAAAGTTATTGATTTATCGGAATTCTGTTTAAACAACTCTTCTCCATTGTTTAAATTAATATTTTTTAATTTATTGCAACCAGTTGCCTATCTTTTGCTATCATTGTTATTTTATCGCCCTTTTTTTACCTACCCCAAGAAAACGCTGGATGACACCGGAAGTAAACGAATATATAAAGCCTAAAGTCGAGGTTGTAGAGCTTAGGATTTTTGATGACTCTATGACAAACGAATGGGATTCTGTAATAGTTAACATACAAGGTTGTAACGAATGTGATTTGTATATTCCGTCTGCATTTACCCCTAACAACGATGGCTTAAATGATTTATTCAGGACCTTTCCAAATTGCGCGAATATA
>Ga0115853_100216_pt1 | contig 17636 bp, 14 predicted proteins | sample InSIn5gowninarea_FD_83867 | JGI IMG/M metagenome (GOLD analysis project Ga0115853, IMG submission 83867)
GGAAGTCAGATTCGTGCGAAGACATGGAATTTCAGCTTGTGGCACCCTTATTTGGTGAAGAGGGTTACATCATTTGGAGTATGAGAATGAAACTCTACTTACAGGAACTTGGGCATGATGTGCCATTTTGTAATACATAGATATTTCATAATATGGTTCTTACTACAAGATTTATCTTGATTCATCTCTCTACTATTAGGGTTTTGTTATGAATTTTGTATTTTTCCATGGATGTATAAGTTTGAAGCAGACCTAGTGGCAAAATGGGTCTACACTTCTCTGGATCTCATGTACACCCATAAAGGTTTGTTCTACACATTTTATGCTTCACTTAGTTATAAAAAAAAATATTTAAGGCTCCCTTTTTAGTTTTTTGTTGTTTATTATAGTTGATTGGATACAAATTCTTTTGGTTGATTATCATTATGTGTTCCTTTTCTTAATCACACGATCAAGTGGTTGTTTCCTATCAAAAAAATTGTTTGTTTTGGGAAAACCCAATGATAAGATGAATTTCTCCGTGTAAGGCCAAATAAAATACTATGATCATATAAGATTAGTGGAGCTTTGGATATTATGTGGGAGGCCAAATAAAATGCAATGGCCATATAATCTATCTAGCTAACTCCAACCATTATTTTGTTGCTAGACTATAGCATTGTTTATGGCTCTAACCTCTTAGATTATGGATCTGACCAACTCATTGATTCACCTCCATGGCTACTACTTGATTTGTTTTTCATCAATGCTTCAATGGGTCGTCGGTATGAGTGAGTGCCCATCTATCCCTTTTTTATTTACCCCTTTCATTGAGCTATCAATTCAACATCGATAGAAGCCTATAATCCTTGTTTGTCACCTTCATACATATTAGAAGAATGTCATTTCTTTATCATGGTGAGTGCTCTAGAGCGGTTTACCAAATCAAACTTGAAACCAATCTAATCGGCCATAAAATAATGCTTAGTAATCGGCATATTAAATGGATTCTTAATTTCTAAATGCTATCAAAGTTTATATATTTTCCATTTTGTTTTCCCTTCTTCTAAACAAAAATAATGCTTAAGCCTTAAACATTGACACCATGATAGCTACCAACTAAATGTTGGCAAAGGAAACCACTGAAACCTCTACCAAAGATTGATCTTTGTGAAACCCGCATCCCATACTTCATGAATAATGATACCCATGTCAAGTTTATGAAATACATATCCTAAGTATAGCTCATAATTGAAATATTAAATGAATAATATTTCATACTGAGACATTATAGAATCTTCATTCATCTTTAGTAAACAATTGACTGAAATATTCTTCTATATGAAGAAAGTATATTCTTAATATTGCCCAGCAACAAGATGTAGCATATGACGTGGAGTAAATTTAGATGGTTTACAATTATGTAGAGGTGACTAAGTGACCAACTATACTCAAATTCTATTTCCTTTTCACCTCTCTACTAAAGAACAAGCTATAGACCTTAATTTATGTCATTCTTCTATGTTGGTTTCTTTTATGGTGGTCATGGTTTGTTGAGAATGGTGTAAGATTCACTTTTCAAAGCTGCCAACCCTATAATATTTTATTATTTATTATAATTAGGGTTGGTATTCTCACTACCAGTCATGCATTGAGATGACTAGGAACTTATGATTGGTACCTCTCCCAAAAGTAGTCATAATCGCGTTCATTATCACTCCTTTCTAACTTAAATACTAGATTCATCTCCCTTCTCACTGATTGAGCCAGCCAACCAGAAATAGGATGGGACTAAGATCATTTCATTTCAACTTTCCATGGTTGAGTCCAGGGACATCCATCTATGCAAGAAGTTAGTCTTAAGTTCTTACTCTTCCCTTTTTCTTGTTCTTAGTTTCATTCACCACTTCATGGAATGGGGATAGGTTTCCCACAAGGTATGAATGGAAACACATATCGATGAACACAATGGACCCTTCTTGTTGAGTAGTGTTTAGACTATAGGTATGCTACTACTTTAATTAGTTTTTTCATCATCTTCAAGAGTCTCCAAGGTCTACCACAATATTAGTGTCATCCCTTCGTGAGAGAACATAAGTTGCATCACCGCAAAATTTCACATAGAACACCTTTGCATTTGTTTTGTTTGGTATATTTGTCTTGTGAAAAGAGAGGATTGAAATTGTGACCCCATGAAGCAATTACTTTTGTAAATCCTAAGCCTAACCCATGAATTCCAAAGAAGATGGTGGTCACATTACATGAGACTTTTACCGATATGATCCATAAACTATAGAAGGTATCCCACAAAGCATCCCATGACAATGGATCTTAGAATAGATTTATTACTTTTAACAATATTAGTCAATGCACTTTTACTATCTCATTGCAAAAAAAAAAGCAAATAACCATTAAAATGTACATTCAACCTAACCAAATTGACACAGATTTACCATGGTGAGACCCAATTCAAGAAAACTCCAACAAAGGAATGGCTTCAACTATGCTTTATTAAATCTTCTAATGAAAGGGAAATATAGATTATAATATCTCTAATGAGTAGATAACACTATGCTACAATTTTTCCTTTATTTTTCTAACAAGGAGGTCCTAATCCATAATTCACATTTATGAAGAAATATTTGTTATCCATTACATCCTTGCCTCTTTTTATTTCTTGAATGGGATAGACTCAAGATTCATTTTCACTAGTTGGGTAAATTTAATCAATTTTATTTTTGAATAGGTATTCCTCCATAGAAAGAGTAAAGGAATTATAAAGCTTATAACTCCTACCCTAGATCCTTCTATAACTAGGTTAGTCTCATGATGGATTTAGAATATCTCAGCCAAGTTCACCAAGTAGGTGCCTACCTCTCCCCAACAGACCATAGAATGCTCAAACATAGAATTCTACGAGTGTAGGTAAACCATAAGTTACAAGGGCTACCATGATCATCGACTGTAAAGGAGGCACATTATGCCTAGAGAAATCAAGGTATTTGGCTAGTCGTTGGGCCAAAGCTCCAGTTTCCTAGAGTTGGATAATACTTCGTCAAATAGGGGGTATTGGAAGGCATTTTTTTGTTCTCCTTCTTCTTATTTTCATGATTCACCCAAGCCGCCTCTTCCAATATTGACTCTTCCAAACAAAAGAGTTTATGTGTCAACAGGTTTTGTTATTCTGCAGCTTTAGTTTTCTTTGGGTTATCATTCATATTCCATATCTCAGAAACCCTCTTCGTTGGGTTGTAGAATGGGCAGATCTAAGAAACTACAATCTATGGTGAGTGCCAAAAATTTTAATTAGAAGGGATTGTGCTAGCATGTGTGTTAAAGAATGGGAAAAACTCAAAAAAAAAATTAAGGATATCTAAGTCTCATAACCTTACAAGGAAATGAAACAGTAGGGCTCCACCAAAAAATATGAGTGGCTCAATCAAATAAAAGTAAAACAATCAAAATGTAGCATGCCCATGCTCTAATAGCTATTCTTGACTAACTGCCAGACATCATACCCAAGTTCCTGTAAGTAGAGTTTCATTCTCATACTCCAAATGATGTAACCCTCTTCACCAAATAAGGGTGCCACAAGCTGAAATTCCATGTCTTCGCACGAATCTGACTTCCAACTATTAAGTTGTATCTAAAGGAACCTGGGTCTGATTCCAATTGTTGGGCCTTCCAGGAGTACTGAGAGGGGGGGGCTGAATCAGTACTAGACAATTTGATCTCAATTTACTTTAATCCACTATTGCACATATAACATCAACAAGCAACAAAGAAGATCATGCACAATACACAGTAATTTTACGTGGAAACCCAATTGGGAAAAACCAAGGAATGCTTTTCTTATATTATATAAAGATTACATTCAGTTTTACTAGCACCAACTGGATGGGAGATGCAACTCCCTACATTTTCTAGCACCCACTAGAAGGAGGCTACAACCCCCTGGATTTACCAACACCCACTCGATGGAAGCACCAACTCCTTGACTTTCTAGCACCCACTAGAAGGAGACTACAACCCCCTAGCTTTACCAACACCTACTGGATGGAATCACCCACTCCCTTATTTATAGGAAGCCACCTACAGGAATCTCCAACTCCCTGCCTTGCACCACCCTGCCTCCCTAGAATTCATATATAGATTAACTTGCAACCAACCTCATCTCTTCTCTTTGACTGTCACAATGTGTCTACACATCATCTCTTTTATGTCGCTTATAGTATGTACTTGTTCATCATCTTAGCTCTGCCACTTATAGCATGTACCTATTCATTGTATCAGCTCTGCCACTCTCACTATGTATATGATCCCGTTACTTCCCCGCATTCAAAATCATACCTCACGACACAGTCTAATCGCTTGCCCTGTCATAGTGCTACTATCCTTGTGTCACGTAGTATCTGTGGCATCATAATCTCATAATCTAAATCATACCTTGATCTACAGCTGTCGTGCTTCACTTTTTCTACCACTGATTTGAATCATGTCATTGATTGGGATCACTCTCCTCCTCAGGTCATACCTAACTCCGCTTCTTATTCGTTGCGACACATTTGGGAGGAATCTGAGCAATTACCTATCCAAAGGCCAAATGCTGAAGACCAAATGCCAAGATCTAGACACCAAACGCTGAAGTCTGACGGCTGAAGTTGTAAGTTGGAAGCTGAATTCCGAAGTCTTAGGGCTGATACTTCAAGGTTATCAGCCAAGTACTTCACACCTATGCATTTTTCTCACTCCTATCCGATCTGGATCAACAAATCACACAATTATCCTCTTGGAATAATATTTGATCACTTTCCCTCACCGAATCCATTCACCACTATATGATCAGGATGTCAAACAAAATTAATTGATCTCGGTATCTGAGGGAACCAAACACTTTCAGGGTTCGGGTCTCACGCTCATTCATTACAATTTTATCCAAAATCTCGTGGCAGTCTCTCTGAGGTCTGAATCAGCTCTTTTAGAGCTTGGGTCTTGGGGCTAACTAATTGTATTTTATCCAAACTCTTGTAGAAGTCTCTCTGAGGTCCAAAATAGCTACAACCAATCACTGCATCACTTGTGCTCAAAATATGTACTTCAATCTTCCTCTTCGATCACCCCAAAAAATCATTGATAATCAAACATATTCATTCAATCCACACAGCTTATGCTTGGTTTTCGATCACCCACAATCACAACTAATCAAATACATTACCCAAAGACATATCCACATTCTCTGTTAAACAATCGAGCCTACACCAAAAATCTCCCCTCTTAACCAAACCCGCAATAAAAGATCTTCGCACCTAACTGACCCAAATACTCACTGACATTGAATGCACCAAATGAACTGTCTCATCACATATTTATATGCTATCAAGCTATCTGTTGGCTCACTTTATGGCTGACCTATACTGTTATACAACAAATCATATTTTTGTGGTTTTTCACTTTCATTTGGTCAAGGCTTACTTGCACTCCTTCAACTTGCGGCTTGCAATCTTTCATCACGGGGCTTGCAATCTTTCATCACCTTGTGCAATTGTTGGTCAACATGGCAAGTATGCTTGCATGCTTCACACTTTGACACACACCTTGCACAACCTACATGCATGCTTCTCTCCTATTGGCCCTCGGGATGGGTTGAATAGGTTTTTATACACCATGCACAACATAGGTGTTGAGTGATAGAGAGTTGACACAATGCGGTGAGAAGTTTTGGGTTATTGTGTGGCACAAGAATACTTAAGTTATTGCATTGCAAAGAAGAAAAGGTGTTAAAACATTCAACCAACAAATTAAAGGAATTTGTCGGGTTAAAGGAGACAAGTAACGATCTATCCATGTATTGAGCTAGTATTGGTCCACGTGCCCAAAAGCTCATAATTGTATATAATGCCACTTATTTAACTTAGAAGTGAGTATTTCCAGTATAGAGTTCTTTTTTCAGTCCTATGAATTCTGAGTTTTGTCATTTTATAATTTTGCTTGTAGTTGTTTTCTAGGTTGTGGAGAGTGAATGTAATTACTATTAAGCAAAGGATTTAGTCAATGGTGCATGTCTGTGTAGAAGTGTAATAGAGTTGAGGAAATGAATATAAGAGGACTATTCTGTGCCATTTCTATGTCTTTGATTATATCTTAGTTCTATGTTCTTTTGTTGAATGAATTTCATATTTTGAGTTGTAATTAGATAAAGAATGGAGTTATGTTCGCTTCTTATCATGTTATCGTTGAATCTTAAGTGAATCATGGAAGTTATGAATGTCTACAATAGTAAATTAGGATAAACCCACATGTTTTCACCTTAGACCTTCTTAGGTCCCTGTAATTCCTTAAGTAACCTTTGGTGAGACCTCAAATGTTCCATCACTATTGAAAATTTTGAGTAGCTTAGGGGTTTTGTTGGCAATATTTCAAATCCTTGGTCAAAATCCTATCAACAAATGGTTCCATTTCCAGGACATTGCATAATTGTAGGTGAGATATGTGGAAATCGTCTAAGAATTATATGTTATACAAGAAACGTGAAGAATTGGGGGTAAGGCATGTAGAAACTGTTTAAGAACGATATCTTAGACTGACTGGACATGTAGAAAGATGCATTTGTTGTAGAAGAGATAAATAATTTACAAAACAGCCAAGAAGCATGGAAGGTAGGTACTTATTCTATGATTTCCACGAAGTATATTTTACCAATTTTCCTATTTTACTATTTGGGTGGTTGGAAAAACAAATGGATATTAGGATCGTAGGGATTCCTCAAGAACCTATTATTTGGACTAAAGAAAGAATAAAATAGTTAAAGAATGTAAGTAATCACAAGTCTAGAGTTGAAGACTTGTGGTATACTAGTATTGTTGAAGGATATATAGTATAATTTGTAGTAGAATATTTTCTATCATTCAATGAGGTTGAGAGGAAATTATTTTAGGGGTTGCATGGGAGATATACCAATTTAGTGCCTCTATGAATAAAAATGTTGTTGTGTGAAAAAAGAGTTATCTCCATGGAGAATGAGGATATGGGTGTCTAAACCACTGCGTGTCATGGGAGAATAGGCCTACTCAGGTATTCTCGATTCTTAAGTAGGAAGGGCTTACGCAGGGAGATGAGAATAAAAAGAAAATTGAGAAATAATTCAAATAAGTGATCAGAAAAGTTAAAGATCTTGTAGAAATTAATACTATCGATGACATAGATAGTTCTAAAGGTGTATCAGGAGTAAGGAGGAACCAAAGGATGCCAAAGAGAGGTAGGAGTGTGAAGGGGCCTACATCGAGAACTGCCATGATGTGCATGTTGGATCACAGGAGGAGTGAAACAGTGATGGAGAAGACTGTGATAGAATGGCAGAGAGGAAGCAAAATAGGAAAATTGTCTACCACACATCCCATTTAGATTAGGAGGAAGTGGAAAAGATGTGCATAGATCTTAGAAGGAAAGGGTTTAAGATTATAAATAGGATGGAATTATTGAGAAATAGAGGAGTCATAGAGAGAGGAGTTAGAAAGTGAAGAAAATGAGAGAGAGAGAGAGAGAGAGAGGAAGAAGTTATCATAGGAGAAAGCGAGAGATAGAGAAGAGAGGAAGAAGAAATGTAGAGGAGAGGAGAACCTAAAGCAACAAGTCAAGGAAGACCAAAATAAGGATTAAAAGGAGAAGATAAATATGTGTTCAAGATGATGAACATAGTAAGAGAGGATTCTACATTGAAATTGCTTGTGTTCCATGGGAATGGGAAGGAGGACCTAGAACAACATTGGTTTGTATGTGAGGTGCTTTGGTCAAGAAGATTGTTGATGATTGTGCAAATATTTCCTTATTGGAGACAACTTTTAGAGATCATGCATTGGTGTGGTATATGAAATTTAAGGCTACTGCACTTCCAACAATAGCGAGGACACTGACAGAAATTTAGTAATCATTGTTTAAAGAATTTTAGAATTCAAAGTTGGAATCTTAGTGTATTACTGAGATTAAGGAGATAAAATAGAAGTAAGGAGAATCAGTATGAGATTTTGACCAAAGGTTTAAGGTGTTGATGGACTAGATTACTTTTCAATTCTAGATGCACAACATAGAGAATGGTTCATTGTTGGCTTGCTACCACACATAAGAATTTGTTTAACACAACATAAAGTAACATCTTAGTCGTAATCTTTAGATATTGCAATGAGATTGGAAACCACTACACCGAGGGTAGAGAGTAGTACAAGAGTCTCAAATCTAGTCATAGTTGGCTACAATGACATTGCAATTACAAAAGTTAACATGGAGTCAAGAGAAAAGGCCTAAATTTTTGTGTACCACATGTAGGGTGAAAGGGAACCACAAAAATGAATGTCCAATAATGACAGGATACGCCATGATGGGAGCACCAAATCCAATACCTCAAAATCACATAGAGTGGTGTGATATTTTCCAAGATGGGGACATGCAACAAAAAACTGTACAAATTTGAACAAGTACCAAAAGACTACACACTCCATTATGCAAATTTTTCAAGTCAGTGGGGCATGACATTAAGAATTGTCACGCTCTAGAGTTGATGAGGGAGATATCAGAAGATACGAATAGATTTCAGGAAACATAAATAGGATAGAATTTTGCACCAGATTACCTTGCTTAGAGGCTATATAACCCAGCACCTTGGGCTAGAGGACAATCAAGAAGACGAGGATTTGGAAGAGGAGGAGGTAGAGGTCAAATTTTTTATTACAATTGTGGCCAACCAGGTCATTTTTCTTGAGATTGTATAGATACACATAGAAATTGTACATATTTTCATGCCTTTGATGATGTGATAGATGTCTGTAAGCAATTGTTGTCTAAGTGGCAGGAGAAAAGAAGGGGCAATTTTCATATGGTTATGGATGAAGAAGGAGGATATGAAACCACTTGAAAATGCATAGTAACTAGAGGAGGTACACAAATAGGAGGATATTCATCCACATCGAATGTGAGTCAGCAACCATGGGTTTGAAAGGAAATGGAGTCACTGCATAAGTTTAATCTAGCCAAGGAAAATGAGACATATCAATAAATAAGAAAATAAGTTACAATAGAGGAATGAGATGCAAATTTTCCGCGACACCCACAAAAGTGTGTACCTACACATGAACCATCAAAGGATAAGGATACACTTGTGAAGGAGGATCCTTTCAATTATTTTTCTAAAGTTGTTTGGGATTGATGAATAATGAAGTTGTATTTCATAAAATATCGGAAGATATCGAAACGATCAGATAACAAAAAGGTTCCTCACAAGCTTCTTCTCCATATTCCCATAATTCCACGTTTGTAGAGACTATTAAGGTGCGGAAGTATATCACAGTTATGGATTACCATGCACGTAAGACAAGTGCAGATGGTTTTCTTCAGATGCTTGCAAATGGTTATGCATTTAGGAACATTGAGGAAAAATGGCCAATTTTTAAATAAGAACCTCGTAATATTAGGCTTTCATTAGTACCTGACAGTCTCAATCCATTTGGAGAGATTAGGTCTATTTGCTCGATGTGGCCATTTTTGTTATCAACAATAACATTCCTCCTTGGATTTGAATAAAGAGGGAGCACATAATGTTGTTAATGATTGTTCCAGGTATCTGTTTACAATAATTTTTTAAACGTAACATTTTGATTCATCCTGTTTGTTTCATAATATGTTGTATAATTTATTTATTTACTTATATCTATAATATCTAGTAGTAATTATGTGTATTTTCAAACAATTAGGTACGTTCCAAGTGAAAGGTATGAATGTATATATCGAGCCTCTCATGGGAAAGCTAGTAAATTTATGGAATGGTATCACTATGTATGACATCTCTAGACCAATGGGTCAAAAGGAATTTCAGTTACATGGAATAATTGTATGGACAATTCATGATGCCGCAGGGATAACATATTTTATGGTATGTAATGTTCCATGGCACTTTAATATATCATTTTATGAAGATGTCATGCATGTTTTTTGAATGATCCCTTCAGACACACACACACACACACATATATAAGTGACAAATCCATCTCTTACAGGTCTTCAAACACATGGTAAATTTTCATGTGTACTTTTTGGTCCTAATATTAAATATCATCATTCAAGAAGTTTAGGAAAGGAGGTGCTTGCTGAGTATAGGCACTATGGTTCTCTAAGAACCATAGGTTTCGAAATATTGAAAAACATCATTTCAATGGGAAAGAATATATTGGATTAAAACCATGAAGAATGACACCTCACTATGGAATTTGGAATATAATAGAAATAATAAAGGTACCCAAATCATATATGTACCATATATATAATGTTTTGAATTTGTTTTTTAATTGCATTTTCTTTACCATATTTGACAATTATTTTCTAATTTCTTTAATTATACATGCTTCATGATGGTCGTCAAGGAAATAATGGGCTCCATGAGGAATGAAAATGTTATCCCCAACAATTTAGTGGGTTCCCTACTATGAGCACCTAGAAATAGCTCATTTTTTTTATATAATGCATATCTAGAAGAATGTAACAAAAATGTTATGGCAATCCTTAGATGGTAGGAGTGATAAAGAAAAAATTGTCAAAATTTGTAATGACATTTAGGAAGTGAATCATGCAATCGAAAGTATGATTCGTTCAAATAGTGATGGAGACTAAAATAGCCTTCCATGGTTATTAATAGATCAACAAAGCAATGATATAAAAGAGATCATTCAAAAAATTGAATTTCCCAAAGGATTTTCTTCAAACATAAATAATATATTAACAAAGAAAGGTGATTTTGGTGGGGTAAAAATTCATGATTGGCATACCTTCATTAATGTAATTATTTTGGTGTATATATTTCTATATTGGTATACATCTATTTAGTATTTTTGGTCTACTTTGGAAACAAATAATGATTTATTTTTATTGTTACAATATGTTCTACCTCTATCTCTCCTAGACGACTTTGACAACAATGTCAAACAAGTTATATATGATCTTGGAAAAAACATGAGGTAAGTAGCGATTTATATGAAAAATGTTTGTTCAATTTGTTTTCAAACTTAATGACATGTGTTTTAATTGTAATGTATGTATTAACTTTTTGTTGAAACCTGTGATTTGCTTGTATTATTTGTAGATGGTTCTCATCTAAATAAATCCATAAAGAAGATATAAAGTATTGGAGGAGAGAAATTCCTCAGCTAATGTGTGAAACAAAAAAGTATCTACCTCCGATATTTTTTAATGCTTAAAAACACTACCTCATACACCATGTTGAGGAGATTGAAATGTGTGGACCTATACACACAAGGTCAATGTGGATGGTGGAGAGGCATTTGAAATCATTAAAGGATTTGGTTAGTCAAAGAGCATGTTTTGAGGGTTCTATGGTATATCAATCCATGGTGTATATTATTCAGTATCTTCCTAAATTAGTAGAAAATATGTAGGTGGATCACATTTGGGATGTGAACTCCATAAAGAAATTTGAACGGGACTACCTGTTGGGGAAATGTAGAATGAGCAAAGTAAAAGGTAATTATATGGCAAAGATTATAATACATTTTAGATTTCATTTTTATGTATATTATACTTATTTAATATGTATTATTCCATCAATTATTAAGCTAAGTACATGGTAACTATTTATTGGTCGTGAATTATTATTTTTTCATACAGTTGATTGAGAGTGGGATGCACTCCATTTATACATTGGCAACAATCTTGATTGGATGAAGGCATGTATTGAAAGATGTATACAACATTATGGTAGGTTATGACAAGAATGGGTGGCTACATTGGTTAAAGGAGCTCATCATAATCAAGATACCAATCTTACACATAGGGAAATTAATTTAGCATATGGTTTAAAAGATAAATATCCAAACTTTTTACCCATATTATTCAATTATATATCATTATATTGATGTGTATGTTTCTTTATTTTTTTAATTTCTTTTTGAAACTTTCCAAGTTATATAAACATGTTTATTAATTAATAATGCAATATCTTTTACATGTTTGGCATATTGCAGTTGAAACACCACAAGGCTATGTGGTACAATGGCTATAAATTTTGCATTAAAAATTTGTATGAAAAGAGGAAAAATTTTGATCATGAGATCACTGCAGTATTACAGGTCACTAATGTTTCCTCTAGAAGTGACAGAAATCTAGAAGTCTTTGAAAATAGATACTATGGGTATTTGGATGATATACTTGAATGTGACTTTAAATCCTTCAAATTAGTTCCATTTAACATCAAATGGTATAGGCTACGAATGAATGAACGTGATCTCTAGAGAAATGTTATTGATCATGCTAATGGATTTACCATGGTTAATACAAGGATTCTTAAGCCAGTAATAGAGGCCTATGTTCTTCCAAGCCAATGCGAACAAGTCTTTTACTCATAGGTTCTAGGTAAAGTGAGTTGGTCATGTGTTGTTAGATATGATCTGAGAGGAAGGCTTGTAAACTCTGATGTGCTGGATGAAGATGATATTGAATAAAAATACCATGATGTAGGGGAGAAGGTGTATGTTCCAGATAAAGAAGTCAAAGAATATGAACTAGACATACTAGGAGACAATGTCTAGCTCGTTGATGATATTGATTGATGATATTACTAAAAATTTCATTGATGATGATGATGGTATGGTCACCAATCCTTTCAACATAGATTCTAAATTGGTTGATACATATCTAGAGTTGGATGAATAAAAATATCAATGATATTAAACTGTAAGATGTATGTGATTACATCGTTTTTATGATTTATTGATAGAAGTATTTACTTATATGGGTTAATTATGTTTTTTAAGGTTTTGCTAAAATCTCTAGATCATCGGTGTCATCTATCATTGTCATCATCATATTTATCATCATAATTGGCATCATCTTTATCGTCATTGACATCGTCAGCATTGTCATCGTTATCATCATCATCATCGACATCGTCATCATTATCTTCATCATCAACATCATCATCATTGTCATTGTTATTATCATCATCTTTGTCATTAATGTCATCGCCAACATCATCATCATTGATAGAATCAACATCATAATTTACAACATCATCATCACCATATTCATTATCATTGTTATCATCAACGTTACATCATCATCATCATCATTGTCATCATCATCTTTGTAATCAATGTCATCGTTGACATCATCATCTTCTTTACCATCATCAAAATCATTAATTTCATCAACATCATCATCATCATCATCATCATCATCTTCATCATTGTCATCTTATCCATCATGATTAACCTCATGATCATCATCTTTTCTTTTTCATCAATGCCATCGTCAACATCAAGTACATCGTAATTACCACCATGACCACTATCATCATCATCATCACCATCCTTATCATCATCGTCATCATTTTCATTATCATCAACATCATTGTCATCTTATTTTTCATTAACATGATCGTCAACATCAACATCATAATTGTCATAATTATCCCCATCATCATCATCATTGTCATCATCGTTGTCATCATTATTATCACCATATTTGTCATCATCATTGTCATCTTCATCATCATCATATTCGCCATTGTCATCTTAGTCATCATGATCAACCTCATCATCATCATCATCATCATCATCATTGTCATCTTTATCATCGCCATCTTAGTCATCATGATCAGCCTCATCAACATCGTCATTGTCATTTTCTTTGTCATCAATGCCATTGTCAACATCAACATAGTCATTGTCATAATTTTCATCATCAGCATCGTCATTGTCATCATCATCATCTTTATCATCTTCTCTATCATCAATGTCATCATCAATATCAAGTACATCGTCGTCATTACCACCACCACCACCATCTTTATCATCATCATTGTCGTTGTTGTCATCATCATCAACATCATTGTCATCTTATTTGTCATCAACATCATCATCATCATAATTGTTATCATCATCATTGTCATCATCATCGCCATTGTTGTCATCAACTTTATCACCATCATTGTCATCTTCATCATCATCATCTTCATCATCATCAACTTAGTCATCATATCAACCTCATCATCATTGCCATCATCATCATCATCATTGTCATATTCTTTGTTGTCAACATCATCGTCAACATCAATGTAATCATCGTCATCGTCGTCATCTTTATCATCTTCTTTGTCATCATTGTCAACATCAAGTACATTGTTATCATTATCACCACCACCACTATCATCATCAACAACAACTTTATCATCATCGTCATTTTTGTCATTATTGGCATTGTCGTCATCATCGTCATCTTCATCATCATCAACTTAGTTGTTGATCCGGATCTTGGATGCTAGGATTAATCATGTAGAGAACTGCAATCAGAGGTGAAGATCAATATCTTAAAAATACTTAACCAAGACAAATCACCATGAAAACCCAAATAATAAAATACCAATAAGAGATGCGAGAAAAATATCCTGCTTTATTGAGAAGGCCAAAAGGCCTTTATATAGAGATTACATAAGGGATCATATTTGACATGGTCAAAACTACCTATGCATCTAAACCATGGGCTTATAGAATTGCCAAAAACCATGGATGGGAGAGAGTGGTTTCTCCATTTAATGTTTTTAAAACCATGGAAGGGAGAGGGTGGTTTCTTCATTTAATGTTTTTATGACTTATGCATCTAAATTCGGATCATTCCTCCCCCCTTAGAAAATGATGGTCCCCATCATTTCACCCATGCTAAAAAAAACCCATGATTACAATGTGTCAATTGCCAAAGAAGAGAAGGGTTTTGTGTGGTTGACCCATAACCGTGTTAGCAATGACAACTTGTTTTTGATATAGGGTGTTGTACATGGGGAAAAATAAAAGTACAATATGATTTAATAAAATTCCCAAATTACAAAATTGTGGGCAATTGATATCTTTCCACAAATCCATTCATAACTTCTGTTGTAGGTGATGAAATTGAATTCCGTCAAAGACCCGTTTGAAATATTGAAGAGAAATTTCCATCCATATGACATACTTGCTCTGTGGTGGTCCAGAGAGTGAGAAAATGTTTGTTGAATCTCAAGAGACGCGTGCACATTGTTTTACAAACATAGGTTGCTTTAATTGATCATATCTCCCAAACTATAGAACGAAATGAAATTATGCGAAATACCCATTTGAGATAACAGAAATACCTTTCAAATGATTTATAGTAGCCCCTCTAAAACTTCATATAGAGTATGTGGAAGTTGTGCAAAGTTTGTTGTATGCACGGCCGAAATATGGAGAAACATGTGCAACTTCAAATGATCATATCTAACAAACCAGGAAACGAAATGAAATTTCGTGAAATACTCATTTGAGATAACAGAAAAACCTTTAAAATAAGATATATTATAGCCTCCAAAACATCCTGTAGAGTTTGAAATATCTATTTAAAGTTTTCTAAATGTAGAGGGCCACAAATGATACCAAGGGTTTGTAGAGCAACATGGGTTGTTGTAGAGGTTGTGGAACCTTCGTGAGCAACATTGACGCCCTGCAAAATTTCTACAATGTTGCGGACCAATAGATGTAGTGGATCCATGTATGGATGTAGTGGATCCAAATCCATGTATGGATGTAGCAGATCCAGATCCATGTATGGATGTAGCAAATCTATGTATGGTTCTCCTTGTAATGGTGAACGAAAATCCAAGGGTAGAGAAGCCCTGTAGTGCCTGTAGACCAACTGTGATGATTACAGTGTATGGCTCAGTAGATGGATTATGATAGTACCAAAAGGAGGTCGGTGATTGTTGCAACTCTTTGAGTCCGTAGTATGTTGCAAACCCTTGTTCCCATGGAGAGTGAACCTGCTTTGATACCACTAATCAGGATCTTGGATGCTAGGATTAATCATGTAGAGAACTACAATCGAAGGTGAGGCTCAAAGAGCCTCACCTCTAAGATCAATATCTTAAAAATACTTAACCAAGACAAATCACCATGAAAACCCAAATAATAAAATACCAATAAGAGATGCCAGAAAAATAGCTTGCTTTATTGAGAAGGCCAAAAGGCCTTTATATAGAGATTACATAAGGGACCATATTTGACATGGTCAAAACTACCTATGTATCTAAACCATGGGCTTATAGAATTGCCAAAAACCATGGATGGGAGAGAGTGGCTTCTCCATTTAATGTTTTTAAAACCATGGATGGGAGAGGGTGGTTTCTTCATTTAATGCTTTTGACTTATGCATCTGAATTCAGATCATTCATCATGATAAACCTCATCATCATTGTCATCATCATAATCATTGTCATATTCTTTGTCATCAATTTTATTGTAAACATCAACATCGTCATCATCATAACTATCATCATCATCATCATTTTTGTCATTGTCTTTATCATCATCACTGTCATGTTCATCATCATGATGTTTGTCATCATCATCTTAGTCATCATGATGAACCTCATCATCATCATTATTGTTATGGCTTTTGTCATCAACATCATTGTCAACATCAACGTCATCACGTCATATTTGTCACATCATCATCATCGTCGTCGTCAACAATGTCATCATCATTGTTTTTGTCATCTTTACCATCATCATTGTCATCTTCATCATCATCATCATCATCATTGTCATCTTCTTTTTCATCGATGCCATCATCAACATCAATATCGTCATCGTCATAATTGTCATCATCATCATCCTTGTCATCTTAATCATCTTATTTATCATCAATGTCATTGTCAACAACAAGTACATCACTGTCATTACCACCACCACCACCACCACCATATTTATCATCATCGTTGTCTTCATCAACATCATTGTCATCAATGCTATAATCAACATCATCATTGTCATAACTATCATCCTTAGCATTGTCTCTATCATCATCATTGCCATCTTTATCATCCTCACGTTCATCATCATCAACTTAGTCATCATGATCAATCTCATCATCATCATCATCATTGTCATCTTCATTGTCATCAATGTCATCGTCAACAACAACATCATCATCATCATCGTCTTAGTCATCAGGATTAGCCTCATGATCAACATGATCAGCATTGTAATTTTTTTTCAATTTCAAATTTACTTATTTTGTTTTAATTTTAATTTCTCAGTGATGTGATTATGGTATGTTTCCTTTTACTTTGACACCAATGCTTTGTGCATTCGAGACTCGAGCATTTGTCATATGGAACACATTGTAATGTGCATGTGGGTTTAGTGGAAGCATGAAGAAACGACTCTCAATAATGGATATCTTGTCTCTCGTTACAATGAAGTACCTAGTGAAATGTGATACTTTCTGTAAATTACAAAATCTCATGAATCATCAAGTTTTTGAACACATGTTTTGGTTGATAGATGATTGCTTGGTGGATCGTCGAACATCCAAGAATACTCTCTCGTAGTTTATGTTCGATGGGGTTATAGTGTATGAAGCAGTATGAAATTTGAAATAGTGTGTTTCAAATACATTCTAAAGTACCAATCCTTGTTATTAGTGAGCCCAAATATTTATGTCTTGTTTTGAACTAACCATAAGTGACTTCAATAGACACACTACTCTTGATGATGTTGATGTTGGTGCTAATGTTGATGATGATGATGAGATTGATCATGATGACTAAGTTGATGATGATGAACGTGAGGATGATAAAGATGGCAATGATGATG
>Ga0115853_100217_pt1 | contig 17583 bp, 18 predicted proteins | sample InSIn5gowninarea_FD_83867 | JGI IMG/M metagenome (GOLD analysis project Ga0115853, IMG submission 83867)
AATTAACTCCCCGCTTTTTAACTAATTTGTAGTTTTCTAACTAAAAATTGGTTGATAATGATAAATAAAAAACTTACTGTTTTATATACCCATAGTAGATGCTACCCCCTGACAATCCTCCCTCTTTTTTAAAGCTAGCAACCTGCTTTTCCTTGTTAAAAAGGAAATAAACTATAAAATAGTTGCATAACTAAAATTTAGTTATACCTTTGAGCCATGGAAGAACTAACCAGGTCCGAAGAAGCCATCATGCGTATCTTGTGGGATATCAAAGAAGGAGTTGTCCATGACATTATTAACAAAATGAGTGAACCTACACCTCCTTATACGACTGTATCCTCGGTTGTTCGCGTGTTGGAAAAAAAAGGCTATGTAAGTCATAAAGCCTATGGCAAAACCCATGTTTATTTTCCCACAGTCAGCAAAAAAGAATACCGCAAAAAGTCTTTTACTGATTTTGTGAAGTATTATTTCGAAGGCTCAGCTAAAAACGTTGTTTCTTTTATGGTGAAAGAAAAGAATCTAAAAGCTAATGAAGTGCAAGAGCTGAAACAGTTAATTGAACGCTTGCAAAATGAGAAACCATCATGAAGAGTGGGTTGCTGCTTTATCTGTTTGAGGCCACATGCTGCCTGACTTTGTGTGCCCTGTTTTTTAAGTTGGTGCTTGCTAAACTCACCTTTTTTGGGTGGAACCGCATTTTTCTATGCGCTGCATCACTAGTAAGTATCATCTTCCCGTATATGAGTATTCCCTATCCACACATTCCTTCCCTACCCCATAATGAGATAGCCCAATCCTCCCTGCCTCATGTACCTGTTTCTATCACCCATTCCTATATGGTGCCAACGCTTAATCTACTCTATTGGCTAGAAAGTATAGTAATATATGTGTATCTAATAGGCGTATTGATTTTATTGTTGCGCTTTGCCTTACAGCTACTAGCTGTCTTCAGATTGATTGCCTCTCAAGCGGTGATAAAAGAAAAAGGCTACTACCTACTTAAGAACAAACGCCATTTTCCCACCTGTTCTTTTTTCAACTATATCATTGTCAATACAGACCGCTTAGATGAAACGGAAATTGCTCAGGTGATTGCCCATGAAAAAGTGCATGCGCAGCAATGGCATTCCTTAGATCTGCTCGCCCTGCAACTACTGTGTAGTATTTTCTGGTTTAACCCGCTGATGTGGTGGCTCAAGAAACAGGCCCAACTCAATCACGAATATCTTGCCGACGCTGCTGCCCACCGCTTTACTACACCCCTAGCGTATGCCCAACTGATGGTGAAGCTGGCAAGTGAAGATAGCCTTTGTCCCCTCTTACACAATTTTTCTAATGTTCAACTTAAAAATCGGATTATCATGTTACATCACACGCAGACAGCATCTGCTAAAAAGCTGCGCTTTTTACTTTCTTTGCCCCTGTTGGCAGTTATGCTTTGGTTGGTTTCTTGTGAACAGCCCATAGAAGCGATTGAACCTGATCAATCAGCCTTAGTAGGCACCTGGATCAATATTGACCGCACCACAGTCAACCATAACGATGGCCATACCCCACGCTTGTTTCCAGAGCGAACTGGTGGCATCGTTGCTCTAACAGAAGAGTTAACCTTGCATGCAAACGGGACTTTTACCATGTATGAGAAAGAGAATACTCACCCTATTGCTGGAACCTGGCGTGCGAGTGAGAATAAGCTTATACTTCCTCAACTTTGGATCAGTAATGATGCGGTCTCTGCTAGCTATGCAGGCAAAAGCCTTACCTTAAGGTTTCAAAATGCCCATTTAGGACTTCAAACTATTCAGATCCAGTGTATTTCTCTCTCAGACCAAAAGCTGGAAGCCTATCAACCTTATGTCAAAGAAGGGGGATTGTCAGGGGGTAGCATCTACTATGGGTATATAAAACAGTAAGTTTTTTATTTATCATTATCAACCAATTTTTAGTTAGAAAACTACAAATTAGTTAAAAAGCGGGGAGTTAATTAAACTTCCCCTTTGCTGAAACTTCATTGATAGAGCAAAAGAGAAACTAACGTTTTTGATCGTTTTTGTCACCTATAGCCAGAGAAGGCCCTATGCAGTCTTCTCTAATTACTTTACTACGTAATTCATTTTTTATTTGAGTATAATAAAAACTTTACTTCTACTAAAACTATTTATCTACTCTCATCATCTTTAAGTCAGATATAACCTAGTTTTATATGAATGAGGATAGTTTGCTAATAGAAATGGCTATTGGGGGTGGAGTGGATGCTTTTAACCAGCTGATGAAAACTTGGTATAAACGTATCTTCAATTTTACTTTCCGTTACTTAGCCAGCTATGATGAAGCCTCTGAAATTACCCAGCAAGCCTTTATCAAGGCATATCAATCTATTGGAAAGTTAAAAGATCCACACAAATTCAAATCCTGGCTCTATATCATTGCTAGTAACGAATGCCGGGCCTTTTCAAGAAAAAAGGCCCGGCATCCGGTAAGTTCTATAAATGATACATATTTATCCCAAACCGAACCCTGGCAAAGGCACCGGGCTACAGATAATCCCGAACGAGGATTAGTACAGCAGCAACAGAAGGATTTACTCAGTAAGGCCTTAAGCAAAATTCCTGAAGAACAGCGCATTGTTATTATTATGAAAGAATATGAAGGATTTACCTTTCATGAAATAGCTCAAATTCTCTCTTTATCTGAAAATACAATAAAATCCAGAATGTATTATGGACTGAATACCTTACGCAAAATATTGATCAAATGGAATATTGATAAGGAGGCAATCCACTATGATTCATAAAAAATATACACCTATGAAGCGGAACCATACCACACCCCTGCCCACTAAAGAGCAAAAGATAAACTATATCTATGGATTAATGAATGCAGAAGAAAAAAAGCAATTCGAAAATCTTTTGGAGCAATCCCCAGAGTTATCTATAGAAATAACTGAAATGAAGCAGTTATTGGAGGCCATGCAGGAACTTCCTGAAGTAGAGGCCCCCGAACCGCATTTTTTCCAAAACAATAAAGAAAAAAGCCAATCTAACCCTGCACCCAAACAGCCAATATTTAACAAATTTACTCGATCAGTTATTGCGTTAGCAGCGTCTATCGCCTTGCTAATGATAGTAGGCGCACTTACACATACACAAATTTCTATCAATCAAAGTGGTTTTTTAGTCCATTTTGGAAAACAATCTGCTCAAAGCCCTGTAACACAAAACCAATTGCATCAAGTGATGATAGGGTTGCAGGATTTACGCAAGGGATTACATGCTATCTCTACACCTGTACAGGCAAAAACAACTCAGAGGCAGGATATTTCTAAAGAGATAGAATCATTGAAAGCAGCTATCACACAACTTAACCAACACACACAAATGATAGCTAAGAGTCCTTCTACTCATTCACCTGCAGTAACACCAAAAATACATGTAAGTGAAGCGCAACTCAAACAAATCCTATCTGTTCTTTCGGTAGAAAATTCTAGGCTCCTTCATCAAGCTTTTCAAACGGCAAATGCAGAACAACAAAGGCAACTGGAAGAAACCTTACAAAACTTTGCTTTCTATTTAAATGCCATTCGCGAGGAAGATATGCAGTCTATTTTAGCCGGTTTAGAAGAACTTAACCGTAAATCAGAGATAAAATCTAATCAAACCGATCAGGCAATTGATGCTTTGTATCAATCTTTACAATCCAGAAACACCCAGTAATCTCCACATATGTATGAAAAATATACTTCGTTTTCCATTATTATCCTCTTTAATGGTAATTATTATAAGCTCTTTTCCTTATCTAGCCAATAGCCAAACTACGGTTGATGCCAGCCGTATGGAAAGAGACATTGACATTATGGAAAAAGTGCTTAATGAGCTTTTTAGCAACCGTTCATCCACTCATAATCCATTTAATAATGTAAAGTTCTCATCAGAGAGAACGGCACAAGGATCTTATCTGCCAGGGTATGGTGTACTATTTATTACACCAGCCTATGCCGGCTGGGCCAATGCATCTAAGTCATTTATCTCTACTGAGAGGGGGTGGAAAGGCACTGTAAATATAGCGCCAGTTGCTTCTCCCCAAGCAGGAATGATAACAAAAGGAGTAGATGAAAATAAGCCAATGAAAAGTGAAGAAAAACCCAAGGAAAAAGCAGCGCAAGAAGGCAAAGCTCCTCAGGCGAAAATGAATGTATATCATTTGAATGCTGATAGTATGCTGAAAGCACAAATTGAATTGGTAACTAAAAATATGAAAGAGTTTTTGGTAAATTATGCCGATGCCATTGGACAACTACCGGCAGATAATCGGATTCTTTTAATTTATAATGAAAATGCCCGTACTAAGTCACGTAACTTCACGATTGATCATGGCGATAGAACATCTCTTGTAGCTATGCCTAGAATTAGCGCTGAAGTAAAAAGAGAAGATTTGGCTACTTATCGGTCAGGCAAGATGGATAGAAAAGGACTAGAAAGCCGCATAAAAATCAAGCAAGAGAATGAAGAGAAAGAAAACTATGCAGAGTATAAGGTATTTGCCGGAATTGTAGAATCACTCTATCCGGTTAATCAACAGTCTCTATACCGGGTACGCAATATCAGCTACCATTATTTGCCAAGCTTTGGGGTAGTTTATCTAATAGATATGAATCTGCGTGATGAGTTATTTGCAAGCACTGCTCTTAGATACAAAACAGCCATAACTTTAACTGAGGTTGAGCAGTCAAAAACTGATTCTAGCCAAGTAAAGCTACGAGAAGAAGCATATGGACAGTTTGAGAATGATATTCGTGCCACCTTGCTTGATTATGGACGCACTTTGCGAAATTTGTCAGCAGAACAAATTATTTTGTTAACTGTTTCCTTGCCTACTTGTGAGGCATGCAAAGTACCTGAACGGGTGAATGTTTCAATTAAAAAGTCGGTGATAGATGCGTATGAACAAAATAAAATAGATCGTAAGGCAGCACTAGAATCAATTTATATCGGGGCAGTACCTGTTCAAAAATGATTTAAGCAATATGATACCCATATAAAAATCAAATTGCGAAGATAAGCCAAGAGAAACAGGAATAGGGGTTACCTCTTTTTAGACCGATGGGATGAGTTTGCTACAATTGATGGCCAACAGTAGATCGTAGGGTAAAAGCGAGGGGTGAACTACTGGAGTTTTGTTAGGATTGGGTATCGGTACCAAAAATCCGCAAGTGGGTTCTTTTTTAGGGTTGGTCTAACACCAGTACTGTTTCGGGAAAGTAGCTGGGCACCACTTCCACTACCTGGTGTGAGCTTAGGCAAAAGTTTTTGAAATAAATATGGATAAGTATGGTGCCTAGCCCCAGGCCCAAACGGAAACTGACCTTGCCTCATCACCCAACAGGACCAGTATACGTGGGTTTAGGCTCATTAGGTGCCATTGCATGATCTCCACAATGAATAGTTACAAAAGTATGAGACATTTAATTTTCCTTTTACTATATACATTTCCCCTGTGGACATATTCCCAAAGAGAAGAAAATATCTACACGCAGGATATAGACAATTTTTGGGTTGCTTACGACAGTATTCGCATGACATCACACCAGGAAGAGCAAATCAAATTTATTAACACACTTTATATTGAAAAAGCCAGTGAAGGATTAAAAGCCTATTTAAAAAATAAAGAAAACGTTGACAGTAAATGGGTAGAGCTGATAAAAAGAGAACAAAGTTTTTGGGACAGCATCAGACCAAAAACTGTAGCAGTTAAAACGCAGGTAAATAAGGTGCAGCGGGGTATAGATCTTCTGCGAACACTTTATCCCACTTTAAAAGAGGCAGCCACTTATTTTATTATAGGCTTTCGCCAACAAGGTGGAACCATACGAAATAATCTGTCAATTATTGGAACAGAGGTAATTATGTCTCACCCTGATACGGCAGGAATAGAGAGAATGTGTATCCACGAATATGTGCATACACAACAAGTTAAACCAGATTTTCAAAACATAAACGTATTGACTTCATCCCTTAGAGAAGGTGCGTGCGATTTCATTTCCCAATTAGTCTTAAAGCAAAATTTATCATTACCCTACATACAATACGGATTAGAAAATGAAGTCAAAGTCTGGAGCGTGTTTGCTCAAGATATGTTCACCTTTGCCAATGATCTTTGGGTTAGCACAGGCAATAATCCGGTGTTGCCTTCTAAGGATTTGGGTTATTATGTGGGGTATGCTATATGTAAATCGTATTATAATACAGCAAAAGATAAGAGCCAGGCTTTAAAAGACATCATTAATTTGGACTATGCAAATCCAACTGCTGTCACTGACTTTCTCAAAAAATCGAACTATGAGAAGTATATTATTTCAAAAGGATACAATCCGGCGAGAAAAACAGACAAAGAAGGATATAGTTCAACACCTTCACAAATCGTATTTTCATTTTCTGCTTTTGAAAAAACGGTTATCAAAGATGAGGACGGGGCACTTAAAGTTTTTGACACTAAAAAGGACACTATCAAATCTGTATCCATTACAGGAGAGTTTAACGATTGGGAGTATAAAAACTCGACGTTTCAGTTGACAAAAACCGGGAACGAGAAATATATTTTAAAAGTTGATAGGAGCAAATTAGGAAAAGCAGAGGCACAAATCAAATTCAGATTTGTTATAAATAATAAATATTTGGTTGAACCTAAATTTGCTATCAGCAACCGTATAACAGATAAGCAGCGAGGTACAAATTTATTCGTGCAGTTATAATATTTAAGCACAAGCAATAGGCACATAACATCGCATGGGCAATAGGGCAGTATTGATATCAACTACTCAACCATGTTCTACTCTTAAACTTTAGTGCTAAATTCAACTGATGGATTTCTATTACCGCCACATTGCCAATGCTTCAACGTTAGCGGTTATAAAGAGATGAAAACAAAAATGTGAGGCCCTCTGTTTTTCGGACAGCTTCAAGAATAAAAACCAAAGATGTATTCATTGCTATGAATCTTTTAGTTACTCGAAAGGGGGATATTTTATTACTTCTTGTCTATACTGATGACATTTAAGTAATTCTCATATAGGGCATACAATAAGTACAACTCCTTTGAACAAGGTGAAATTATTTTAGCAGAAGTCCTTTACCCTCTTTTCTGTACTTGTTTACACTTTATATCCTATCCTTGCCAAAGCCAATTGTTTAAAGGTGCGACCAAAAGGTAGCTTCTTTATACCTTTAATCTCTACCCATTCTGTGGTGATGCAGGTTATGGCCTTGATAGATACAAGAAAGGATCGATGAATTCTAATGAATGCATCTGATGACAGCTTTCGTTGTAGCTTACTAATATTTTCTGTAGTGGTGAACACTCCGTCTTGCAAATGAACCCTTACAAACTCATCTAGGCTTTCTATATAGAGAATTTGCTCTATATAAATTTGATGTACTTTCCCATCCTCTTTCAAATAGATACACTCTTTTTGTTCTTGCAGGGAAAGTGCCTCTTTGGAGGGAAGTGCTTCTCTATCAAAGAATTTATTAACCGCTTTAATGAGCCGCTCAAAAGCAATCGGCTTGAGTAAATAATCAATCACATCCAGATCAAAGGCTTCCGGAGCATAATTCCTAAAGGCCGTGGTGATAATAACGGATGGGGGTTGTTTTATAGTTTTTAGTAATTCAAGACCATCCATTTCCGGCATAGCAATATCTAAAAAAGTAAGTCCACTCTTCTGCTACCTAACATCCCTTTGGTCTCGGGGGCATCTCCACATTCTCCTACCAGCAGCAAACCTTCTATTTTAGACGTATGAGCGTAGACCAGCTTACGGGCAAAAGGTTCATCATCTACAATTACGTAGGTATAGATCATGGTCTAAGATTTAGTGTCTTCTACTCGTTTCCCTTCTTAGTAGACTTGATAAAATCCCTTGCTCCTAAAATGTAACAGGTATACTGCTGAGGCATTGGGTAAAATTTGTTCAGGGTAATTCCAGTCCAGTTTGCAATAAGAGCTCCACCCTGCGGTTCTGCACTCGACCCTGCTCCGTATGGTTATCGGCAAGGGGATGACTACTTCCATACCCCTTTATGGTAAGGCGATTTGCAGCAATGCCCTTTCTAATGCAATAGTTTGCCACGACCGTTGCCCTGTTTTCAGACAAAGCCAGATTAAGTCGAGTATCTCCTACATTATCGGTATAGCCCTTCACTATTAGGTGTAGCTGCGGATACTGGTGCAGAAGTCTAACCATGCTATCGAGCAACAGAGAGGATGCAGGCAGGAGTTCGTAGCGGCTCTGTGTGAAGAAAAGGTTTTGCCCTCCGGTAGGTATAGGGGGGTTAATAGGTCGACGGCTCCCCTGTGCCTCTATGGTTTTTATAGAACTCCCTGTGATCTTTTCAGCTGGTAGAAGGCTTTGTTTTAAATTGCTCTTCGGAACTTTCTCATGTATGGAAGGCCTTGTTTTGGTGTGTGGTTTGGAATACGCTATGGGTGTGGATGGTTTCAGTGGTTTAGTTACTAAAACCTCTTGCGGTTCACTCTTGACTCTGATGGGGATCTTAGATGGCAAAAGTGGGAAGAAATATTTGGTAGGGATGATCTTTTTAGGCGTATACAATTCTACACCTAGCAGACTTACCCTATCTTTGGGAGATTCCCAGTAAAATTGCACCATAGCTATCCTAGGGCCATTAAAATATTCTAGCTTTATATCATAATATTTATTGGCTTGTAAGTAGATGGTTGCTGAATAGGTCCTGCCTTTCTCATAGCGCCACGCATCTATGAGTAACTTGCCCCCTATCCATAGCCTTGCTCCATCATTGACAAACACATCAATCCGGTATTCGCCTTCATAAGGAGCTCGTAACTTTCCCTTCCAACGTATGGAAAAGTCTTCTTCCCCCAAACCCTCTCCAGGACTTTTGGGCCATCGAAAGTTGATAAGCGGATCCATGCGGGAAAAGACTTTCTGCTCAAAATTTTTACCCCGGTAATAATCTCCTTGTAATCCATTCCCCTGGAGGGCCAAAGTGGGAGTGGCTGTTACCACTAGTAACAATAGCATAAAGAGCCAGCTCAATGTAAACCGGTAAGGTAGGCTAGGTATTCTGTACCTATTCCAATGGTGCCACTTCGTATCTTCTAATTGAATGTAGCGTATGGCTAAGGGTATATTTTTCAAGAGCTTCATGATGTAGTTATTACTATGTTGATTTTGGTAATAACATCTCATCCTAGTACATCTAGCCAGCCGTTAGAGGCCATGTAGAGGCCTATATAGCATAACCCGATAGAGGTGATCAGTAGGTAGTAGCGCATAACCTTGTTGCTTTGGTGCCAGTTTTTAAGAGTAACATATACCCCTGCTAAGGCAAAGATTGGAAACAAGGTGATAGATAGATAAAAACTAACTTGCCAGATGGTTTCACGGCTAGCCCCTCCCCCAAAAAGCGTAGAGGCACTATAGACCATTAAGGCAAAACACAGTGCTGATAGCAAAGGCATACTTCGGTAAAGGAGTTCTCTTGCTTTCATGCGTTTAAAAAGCAGCATAATTATCCATACAAGCATGAACAAAAGGAGCAATGCCGCTAACACGAGCGGCAGACCAAAGGCTAGCCACCCTATCCAAAGAACGCCTGCCGGGATTTGTTCAAAATAGTTTTCGCCGATAAAAAGCCCCCGCTCTCCTTTTTCTTCTACAAAGACGGCATTGGCTACCGGCATACTTTGCTGCCTGAAGGTAAACCCACCTGCAGGAATCAAACTTTCTGAGCCTCCCAGGAATCTTTTCACCTGCAGTGTATCCCGGTCTATATACACTTTTCCGGTAGCAATCAGCTTATCCAGCCAGCTTAAGCTACCGTTACGCGTGTTGGCTTTCCGGTAGTAGCCTAGCCATGGCTGCACTTTTTGCGCATCTAATGGCTTACTGACAAGGGTTGAAGCGGTATTGGGCTTTGATAGAAATTCACTGATCAGTTTGCTGATGCTGTACATGCCATATCCATAGCCTCCACTCATGGCTAAGACATATCCTATCCCTTGCTGCCGGTTGTAGCTAAAATTAGCACTAAAACTACCAATGCTGCCGGCATGTCCTAAAAAGAAAGTTTTTTGCCCCTCATTGCCAAGGGGTTTAGCATAGAGGCCTAACCCATACCCATAAGGTAATCCCGCTTTGGCTGCTAAGGTGCTGTGCTGTTTTTCCATCTCATCGAGTTGTTTCTCACTTAAGAAGGGCTGCACACTTTCCGAACTCTGCCTGAGGAAAAAACGCAGGAGCTTAGCCATATCCTCGGCATTGGAGCAAACGGCACCGGCTGCCCCACCTTCCATCTGCTCTCCTGAATGCGCAGCAGGAATGAACCTGTCGGTATGCGTATACCCAAGGGCGTATTGCTCACTTGGTGTGTATCCCACCCGTGTAGCCGTCATCTGTAAAGGAGTAAAAACATAGGTTTTCAAATACCTATCATAGGGCATCTTCCCATATTTTTCAATTAGGTAGCCTAACAGATAATAGCCGGGATTGGAGTAGGCCATTCTCATTCCTGGCTTCCACCTGCTTTTATAAGACCCTTGATGGAGTTGCACCTGTTTGAAGATGTAGGACGCTTTGGTTGAGCGGGAAGCATCAGCTTTGCCTCTTACCCGTAACTGCATTTCATCAAAACCTGCTGTATGCTCAAGCAAATGAATGAGGCGTACAGGTCCCCTTTCTTCCCAGGGGTTTTCAAACTTTATTTCCGGGGCTAGTTCACTAAGTTTACTATCTAAGGAGAACTTACCTTCCTCAATGAGTTTAACTACAGCCATGGCTGTAAAGGTTTTAGTGAGTGAACCCAGGCGGAAGAGGTGTTGAGAAGTAACCGGAACTTTCTTTTGTAGATCGGCATGTCCTAAGCCTCCTTGCCAGAGGATAGAATCCTTATCCATGAGTACCATCATTAAACCTGGTACTTTGTCTTGTTCCATCAGCTTTTGAACCGAATCCACAAGAGCCGCAACAGTGGAAGGCAATTGAGCCGGAGAAGGAGTAGAAGCATACACCAGCAAAAGTAAAGGGAGCAGACATTTAGGAATCATTTTCATAAAGGGTAGGCGTTTGGGAATGGAGACTAGATTTTATTCCAAATAATGGCAACAACTCTTATAGCAGGAGAGTAGAAGTTTTAAACAGTACTTACACTAGAAGACTTTATTCTATGGATTTGGATAGAATTAATTCTCGCATAAGAATCGGCAGCAAAGCTGAGTAAAAGCCATCAGGTCGATGAAAAAGGCAAGACTTCTCTCTATTTCTTTAAGACTTCCCACCTACAAGCGTTTACTAGAAGAAAGATAGAAGGAGAGGAACTACCAAACCATCTTGTCTGACCAACCGACAATCTTTAAGGGGATACTCCCATTTTAGGAAGGGATTCGGTGAAAGGCTACTTGGTCAAGTGGTGAGGTGATCAAGTAATTAGCTCTTTAACAAAGTATTGATCTCCTCCTAATAATGGAGACACATTAGCAGTTACGCGAAAGGGGAAGTTTGCGTTACTTTTCTATGACATTAGATATGAATTTAGTGGCTTAACCTACAATCGCTGTTAACTTAGTATCTACTTTTTCGAGAGTATTCTATTATATACCTTCTTTGTTACTGTTCACTTTTGGTTACGCTCTGTTCGATATCGGACAATCCCTCGATGCAAATCGCTTACAGTAACAAAAGCTAAGTAATTGATATTCAATTATATATTTTAATCGGCTAGATCTTTGATTTTTGTGTAAGTAAATAAATCCGGCTAAAAAGACCTGATTCAATTAAAAAACAGGAAAAAATAAATCCTATACCCAACGAGGATAAATCTAAGAAAGAAGGAGCTGTAAATTCCTTTGGAGATAAACAAAGAAGTTGTTGAAAGCTATCTTTTAACCTGATATGGATAAACATTTATTAAAATACACCTCTGCATTCTTTATCCGCCCTTTACTTGCATCCTTATGGATAGTTCTGCTTAGTACTTGTCAGACAAGCAAAGGGGAAAACCCTACGATAGAAGGCGTATGGGCAGGCGAGTATATCAATATAGCCTGGCGTTTGCCTTATCCGGTTATATATGATTTTAAGAAAGATGGAAGCCTGGTAAAAACTATTTTCAGCAAAGAAAAACAGGTACAACACCTCTCCTGGCGCCTGCAAGATACGCTGCTCATTATTGAAACAACCCATTACAAACTCCTCCGGCTTTCGGAGAATGAACTGATTTTCGCTGATGGCAACTACCGGGCTTTCTACCGCCCTCAGAAAATCAACAAACCTATCTCTTTATCAGACCTCCACCATCTGCTGCATCGTCTGATGAATAAACACATCAATGCTGTCTCTTTGCCCAAATCCAGTAAGGTTGAACCCGAATACAAATAAACCCAACAGGATCGCCTTTAAAACAATATTCATCATCGAAATCAGTGGTACTAATGGTTATTTTAGTTTGATTGTCAGTAAACTTGTTAGTATATAATGCACCCTAATGGAACAATAATTACCGCATACTGTGTGCTGCTCTGGTTTGACAAAAAAGTTAATTTTTTTCAATTTTCTCTGCAAGACTCGAATCAAGACCAAAGGAGGAATCAAGATCAAATACAAATGTAAGTTACTCGAAAGGGGTAGTTAAATTAACTCCTGATTTGATGATACATTAGTATGGGGCAATAGAAAGGGAAGAACAATCGAGCGATACCCTATTTACTAAATTACTGGACAGTACTATCAATTAGAATAGAATGCTCAAGTAGAATGCTCAAGAGAAGATCAAGGAATAAAAAAAGCCTACTAGGAAGCGGGCTTTTCTTATTTCTACCGTGTAATTAAATTTTATCTAGTCCTTGGCATGGATTATTTAAATAAGCTGCCCAAACCACCACTTGACAATCCGGATAAGGAACTAGTAATACTATCTGGGGTAATACTAGAGTCGTTTGGATCATTGGCTTTATGAGCAAATTTTTGTAGCAGTCCGGGCAAAGCTGCGGCAATAGCACCGGTTGCTGCCGGTGGCAAGCCAAACTTACTTCCCAAGCTACCTACCAAGCCACCTTCGATCGCATTGGTAATCGGGCTACCGGAGGAACCTCCTTGCAGCATCGACAACAAACCACCTACCCCACCTTGGGAGGCCGCCTGGCTGGCCAATCCATGAGTAACTTGGTGAGCAATTTCATGGTGCACGGCATCTTCTTGGCCGGCCGGTATGGCAGAGGCAACTTGGGAGTTACCACCCACCTGTTGCTTTACTAAGTCTAAAATTTGATCAAACATAAATTCTTTCTTTTAAGGAATGTAGTTCGTAAACGAACCTAAACTAATAAAGTTTAAATCCCTTTACTAAAAGCTACTGCTGGCCTAGTCCTTCTCAATTATTAAAAGTATGACTTCATTCTTAAGATGAGTTTGATAGATATAAGACAAAAGGACCAAGCTGGAAAGAACATTTCTAGGTAAGAAGTCATAAAGGCAATACTTTCTCGGCTAGCACGTCTTGATGGTTAACTCAAATGGGGAGTTGTCGTAACTCATCTACTTAATTTGCTGTATTGAAATATTGCTAAAAAACATTTTAGTTTAGAAAGCAAAAAGCAGCCTTTAAGGCTGCTTATCTATTAATCAATTGTCTGTTTCTAAATCTACTTAACCAATTTAGCTTTCCTAAGATTTTGTTTAGCTTGTTGCACTTTTTCCTGAAAAGGAACAATTTCTCCTGATTTTACCCCATCAATAAAATTCTGCAGTTGTGTTAACTTCTCAGCCGTTAAGCCAACTTTTTTACTTTTATCTTTCTTTACTAGCAAGGCCATCGTTAATTATTTATAGAATAAATATACTACTCACTTTTGACTTATCAAAACAAATTCATATTTCCTGTTAGGCTGAAAAGCTTCTATACTCCCCTCAATATAACCTTCTACTTTATAAACAGGTTCTATCTGCTTCCAGTGTCTGATGATTAAATTACGGTAAACCCGCATCCTTTGTTCATTGCTTCCTTCAATATGTACAATAGCATCCGGATGTATCTGAAAAAAGGTAATTAACGTTGAGACTACTGTATAAAAAACAGTTTTGGTATCTCCATTATTGGTTTCAGCTTTATCATCAATATGATATTGACCACTCCCAGGATCAAGGATCATATCTCCAAAGCCCCAATTGTAATACTTCTCACCAATTTTCTCAATGGGTGTGAAAGCAATAGCTTTAGGAATAATCAACTCTTCACTTTGACTTAAAAAAACGTAAAACAGCGTATCTGTCTCTGCAATATATTCTTCAGATAAAAATGGATAGGTCACACCAATCATCTCAGCAAGCTTTAAAATGAATGCAACATTATACAAAAATAACTAAAGCCAATTAATTGATGAGAGTATTTTAAGAATGGGAAAGATGATAAATGTGAAATACACTAAATAACCAAAATGCAAATATAGTAACTGAATATCCCCCTTTCGTGATACTCCATATATGGGCAAGAGAGAATACTATTATTAGATAATTTTCTGTTCAGAAGTTTTTCCGCTTGTTTAGATCATATTGTATAGCAAAATTGAAGGAACAATTTCTCTCAACCTATAGCCGGACAAGACTGATGAAAAAAACCAGACGGGTGCTTACAATACTTATGCTTATTGTTGCCATAATCTGTACCACGATCTTTACTCCTTGGCTTGCCCTATGGGCATGGATAGCACCTTTACCTGGTAGTGTTCAGCAACAAGTCGATGATGCCTTAGCTTTAGGGCTGGATGGTATCATCGTGTATGTAGATCAGAAAGGTAGGCCACCCATTTTCTATTGCGCAGGCTGGAAAAACAAACAGAACAAGGTACCGGCTGATCCCCAGGCTCTCTTTAAGATCGCCAGCATCAGCAAACTGTATCTGGCTACCGCTACCGCCAAACTAGTGGGTAACCGGCGCTTGTCTTTGGAGGACACCCTTGGTGATCTGCTGCCTGAACTGGCTGCAAGAATAGAGAATGCTAACAAAATTACCCTGAGAATGTTGCTACAGCACCGCAGCGGGATCCCGGACTGGATTGAAGATCCCTCCTTCCCCTGGGAGGAGCCCCTCAGGGATGTAAACAAGGTTCTGGAACTTGTGGTGGACGACCCCTCAGCATTTGAACCCGACAGCCGCTACAGCTATTCCAATACAAATTACCTGTTGGTGGGCAGCATTCTCGACAAAACCCTGGGCTATGCTCATCAGCAATACATCAGAAGCGAAATTTTGGCTCCCCTGGGCTTAAAGCATACGTTTAGCCTGCTCAGTGAAGTGGACACCAGCGCAGTTGCCAGCGGATATGACTCCCATTATGAGCAGGATGTGAAAAGGCTTGACTTTGTCTCTCCAAGCGGATCTATGGTCGCAACAGCACAGGATGTAGGAATATTCCTGAGGGCATTGAACCAGGGCTCATAGTTGAATGAGCAAGAGCAGGCTATCACAAGGAAATTGACACTGTAGTCGTCCAATTTGTCAACACCACTGGTGGGGACACCTGGACAATATCGGATATTGTATATGGCCGCATCGTGCGAATACTGAGCAAATGAAAAAGTGTATGCTACTATTTTTCAGACCAGCATATGGAAGAAAACCACGTAGGTTGATCCCAAAGAATGAATTATTTCCAATTACTCGAAAGGGGAAATTGGCGTTACTTCGTACTTACAAAATTCTATGTTCTCTGCGCTTGGGTACACATGCTACTACGTGATTGCATTTATAAAACGTTAAACAAGTAGGATGTTTATAACATTTATTAAGAAGACTGATTAATTATTTTTCTCTTTTGCCTGGCACCAGCAATCTTGAGCTTGTGCTATGTCACTTAGGTAGAGCTGGTCAATTACATCCTTGTAAATATAGCCTTGCCCGGCTGTTGTCATGGCTTTGTTTAGATTTTGGCATACTGCTGCACTTTTTCCCAGTTTGTGTAAAGCTAGCGCTTTATGATAGTAAGCTTCCGGAATCTTGTCATAATTGCGCAAGGCTATGTCAAAATCAGAAATGGCTTCCCCGTATTGTTGTAGGTGCATTCTGGCAATACCCCGGTAGACAAATAGGCGGACATCTACCCATTTTTCCCCTCGTTCTTTTATAATTTCATCTGCACATTTATTGAAATAGATAATGGCTTGCTCATAGTTACCCTGCTGCTTTTTGGCCAGCCCAATCAAATAATTTGCATTTTCACCTCTCGGGTAGGTGGTGACACCCGGAAAAAAGGCGGCATGGCCTTCTATATCTTGTATAGCGTCTTGGTAATCTTTCAGTACATACAGCTTAATAGAACCCCGCCAGCCCATATATACTCTCGGATTCAGTTCCACGGCTTTGTTCATCAACTTAAAATAAGTTACATAATCGCCTATTTTTATGTTCCAGCTCCCTTTCTCGAACCATGCCTCTGCATTGTTGGGATTAATCATAATGGCTGTATCATACAATTGTCTTTGTACTACACTTCCCTGATGGAATTCTACTTCTGCAAAACCTTTCCGGTAATATTCCATAGATAGTTTTTCCCGTTCCGGCCAGCTCAAATGGTCGTAGATGCCTCTTTTTTTGTAGGAGCCACTTAGCAGCAGAAGCAGAAGCAGTAGTAAGGCATAGGGTTTAGTGATAGACAGGTATTTTGCAAAGCACATTGTTTTCTTTAGTTAAGGGACTATTTCCGTTATTTTGCCTGATTCCAGCCGGTAAGTAATATGCCTATAGCTATCCCTTATTATGCCATCGTCTGTTTTTCCAGGTAACCACTCTTGCAGGTTGCGTGTGAGGGCAAAGAGCTGATGGGAAATCAGGGGGTTGAACCTTTTAGGCTGGTAATCCAGGCTGAACTGCTCCATAGTAAACCTTCCTGTTTTACCTGCGCAATTGACTACAAACCGCACACTGATATAGCCACTTTGCCCAACTGTTGTGTCAGGCGCATTATAATGAGATAAAATATAGTGATTGATCGCCCGCTGCCCACCACTGTATTGTGTACCAATGTTAAAATACTGCCATATAAATGGCTCATTACATACAAAGAAATCTGAGGCAAGTTGCCTAATGGTAAGGGCTACCGGTTGTTTAGGCGCGATCCGGTATTGAGTTACTGATTTTTCTATATTCTTTTTATCCTGTAAAGTAAAGCCATCCCGGCTTGCTTCTATGATTTGCTCAAATTGCACATCCACCCTTGTACATGAATCGAGGAAGCCTCTCTTTGCAAGAAAAAAGTAGTCATCATAGGCTTCAATAGCATAACAAAATTCTTCTTTCTCGGCATATAAGGTTTTTCCTTCCCCTACATAGGTTCGATCCAGTTGCATCTTTCCAGGGTAAAGCGCAGGATTTCCGGTTTGTCAAACATAAAGGCTTTCTCTGGTATCGGCTTTTCTTTATTCTGCCAGGCATGTGCTTGCAGCAGATGGTGGAGGTCTGATAAAGAGATAGGTTTGTTGATTTTCTGAGGGCGGTAGAAAGCCCGGTAGTTGCCATCAGCGAAAATCAGTTCATTCTCCGAAAGCCGGAGGAG
>Ga0115853_100220_pt1 | contig 17491 bp, 9 predicted proteins | sample InSIn5gowninarea_FD_83867 | JGI IMG/M metagenome (GOLD analysis project Ga0115853, IMG submission 83867)
CATATATATGGAATGGCCCCTTGTAGGCAAAGCCAGACGTGAAATAGGTAACACCGGTATGCACACTGAATCTACTAAAATGCCTTTCTAATCCGAGACCTACGCGGTACGCATAACGAAAGGTGCTAGGGATGAAGTTTTCGGGAACATCCTTTGAAAAGCCGATACCAACATGTGGGACAATATAGGTTTGGGCATGCAGACCAAGTACAAATGACAGGCAGAGAACCGATAAGGACAGCTTTTTCATTGAGATATAGTTTGGAGGCGCAAAGATAATGGGTTGATTATTAAGCCATAACAGTATGATTACATGGTGTAGCTTTACAGGATGTCCCAATCACAGAAAACGCCGCAGAAAAATGAATCAGTAACCGGTTTCCTTATATCCATTGCCGTCTTTACCGGGATCCTTGCGCTCGGTGCGTTAAAGCTAGGTAACCACCGCGATGATGAATGGCTGATCGCGTCGCTGATTGTGTTGGGGGCAGTGATCTTATTAAGGATTGTGGTGTTTGTTGTGAGGAGGAGGAAGAAATTTATACTATAGCCGTATTGAATGTCAGTTGCAAATACAATAAAACTAGGGATAAGCGGCCGAAGGTCATCCTGGCGTACTACTATTTCTTTTACGTATTCTACAAAATGATGCAGGCAAGTGCAAGCCGGCGCGGTGCACCGACAAAAGCTGCTGCTGTTATGGGATGGTTGGAAATAATGACGGTGATCTGCCTCTGGAGTTATTTCATGGCAATAACAAAACTGAACTTGGTCCCTGAGCTACCACTAAATCCATATACGATCTCATTAGTAGGAATTGTTGTCTACCTAAAATACTATTACCTATTTCGTAAAGATGATTGGAAGAAATATGTTCGGTTATTCAACTGCTTTCCCAGTGAAAAACGAGGTAGATATAACTGGATCGTTTTCTTTCTAGTTATCTTACTAATTGTGAATTTCGCGTCCTCTTATCTTCTTCTTAGCAACACAGATTTTTCGCTATAAGACCATTTATTCTGTTTTATGTTAGTGCTTCTGCAGTGGCTTGTAAATCGGAGCATATTTAACGGACTATTCCACTAGTCACAACGCTCAACCATCTTACAACAGCTCTCCAACTATTCCCGCACTAACTTTGCCCTATGCGTTTCCTCCGCGCCCTGGGTCGTTTCCTGCTTATCACTATTGGCATTTTTATCCTTGCACTGCTGGTGCTGGGGGTATATGTCTATTCGGTTAGTGATATCGAGCCACCAACCGGCATCGACACCTCAGCTACAGCGCTGCAAGTGCGCGAACAGGGTGGGTTACGTACTATTGAGGACAACTGGATACGGCAGTCGCGATACGGGCTTTATGAGATGTATACGTCGGGTGCGCCATTTGAAATGGGCGCCAAAGAGGGCAAGCTGAGTGCGGAGCTGATCCGGGAGCAGGAGGTTGCATTTACGGACGAGATCAGGCGCATGATCCCCTCGGAGCGCTACCTGAAGTTCCTGAAATATGTCGTGGGATTCATGAACAGGGATCTCCCGGAGCATGTTACGGATGAATACAAGGCAGAGATATACGGTATCAGCCGCGCGGCGGCGGATTCGTTTAGCTGGATCGGCAACAATTATGCACGAATACTGAACTACCATTCGGCCCATGATGTGGGACACGCCCTCCAGAATATGATGCTGGTGGGTTGTACCTCTTTTGGCGCCTGGGGCGATAAGAGTGCCAACGGCAGCATGCTGATAGGTCGCAATTTCGACTTCTGGGTAGGGGATGCCTTTGCCGAGCATAAGATCGTGTCGTTCTACAAGCCTAGGAAGGGGCATCGCTTTGCCAGCATTACCTGGGGTGGATTCACCGGTGTAGTAAGCGGCATGAATGATGCCGGACTTACTGTGACCATTAACGCGGCGAGAAGTGACATTCCGTTCAACGCCGCTACACCGGTGAGCCTGGTGGCCCGCGAAGTACTGCAGTATGCAGGTAACCTGGAGGAGGCCATAGCTATAGCCCGCAAGCGGGAGATGTTTGTGAGCGAGAGCTTCCTGGTGGGCAGTGCAAGGGACGGCAAGGCAGTGATCATCGAGAAGACGCCTAAGGAACTCTATATATACGATCCGGCAGGCGACGCCATCCAGTGCACCAACCACTACCAGAGCAAAGGCTTTGAGCAGCAAAAGCTGAACAAGGAGCAAAAGGAGCGCAGTGCTTCGGTGTACCGCTACCAGCGTCTGCAGGAATTGATGCAGGGCGCCTATCCGCTGACGCCGGAAAAGATGGCCGGCGTCCTGCGCGACCGCCGTGGGCTGGGCAACCGCGATATAGGCAATGGGAATGAGAAGGCAGTGAACCAGTTGATAGCCCACCACAGCATCATCTTTCAGCCAGACAGTCTACGTATGTGGGTAAGCACCAATCCATGGGTGCTGGGCGAGTATGTATGCTACGACCTGAAAAAGATATTTGCCATGCAGGGGATGAGTGCTAATAAGGAAATAGCTGATACGATGAGAAACATACCGGCAGATAGTTTTCTACAGACAGGGGAGTATGCCGACTTCATTACCTTCCGAAAGAACAAGCTGGCGTTGCTGAGAAAGGAGCGGGTGGACACCGCAGCAACAGTACACGCTAATCCTAACCTCTACGATGCATGGCGCATAGCAGGTGACTACTGTGCCAGGCAGGGCTGGCACAGCCAGGCCATTCGTTACTACCGCGAAGCCCTGAAACGCGAAGTCGCCACTATTGATGAACGCGAAGGAATACAGGAGAAAATACAGGAGCAGAAAGAACTACTCCGTTAATCATCCGAAGAAGAAGCGCACGGCTTTACCCATTGTAGCTGCGAAGCGAGCTTATACCTTACATAGGGCCTCAGAAGATGGCAACCTCATAACTGGCGTTATCCGAAAGCTCAGAGCTGTATTTATAAAAAGACTAAATAGAAGAACAGGCTGAGAATGATGGAGAACAAGATATTCAACATGGCACCTACCCGTAACATATCCTTCTGGGGTACAAAGCCTGTAGCAAACACCAAAGCGTTGGGCGGCGTGCCAACCGGCAGCATGAACCCGTAAGAAGCGGCGATCGTAGCCGGCAACACCAGCAGTGCAGGGTGTATCTGAAGCTTTACAGCAAGCGTGTACACGATGGGGAGAAATAGGGCAGCACTTGCCGTATTACTCATGAACTCCGTGAATATGATGCTGGTAATGACAATGACCCATATAAGCGTGATCACAGGCATGTCAGTGGCAAACAAGGTTATCTGCCCGGCAAGCAAAGTTCCCAGTCCGCTTTTTTCAAGCAACATGGCAAGTGTGAGCCCGCCCCCGAAGAGCAGGAGCACATCCCATTGAACGCATTTTACTATTTCGTCCCATCGGAGAACCCGGGTGATCACTATGAGAAACACAGCTGCCACTGCTACAAGCGAACTGAAGCTGTCTGTTATACCCAGCAACGGGCTTATAATACCTTCCATTAACCACAAGACCACGGTGATCAGAAATATTGCTCCTAAGGTTTTGTTTGCTTTACCGGCATTGACGACCTGCGCTACCTGTTCCACACTTAGATTCCTATCCGGCTTAAAGTAGAATGTCAGGAGGCCGACCATAAGCGGGAATGTTATCAGGAACATAGGCAGCCCGTATTTGAACCATTCAAAAAACGTGATGCCCAGCAAAGCTGCTCCAATGGCATTGGGAGGACTACTTATCATAGTAGCTATTCCGCCGATGTTGGCTGAATAAGCGATGCCCAGCATCAGAAATTTTGCTTCAGGAGTAATAGCATCTTTCTTAACCAGTGCCAGCATTCCCAGAGCCAGTGGAAGCATCATAACACATGAGGATGTGTTGCTGATCCAAAAAGCCAATAATGCAGTAGACAGCATCATCAACACTGAAGACCGGTAGAAGTTCCCTTTTGAAAACCGTATCAGTTTTTGGGCCAGTATCTTATCTATAGAATGGGCGGTCAAAGCCCCTGCCAGGACAAACCCGCCCAGGAAAAGAAAGATAATAGGGTGGCCGAATTGTGTGAATGCTTCTTTTGGCTGTGCAAGTCTGAGCAAAGAGGCAATTACCGGTATTAATATTCCCGTAAGCGCAAGCGGGATAGCCTCTGTCATCCATAGTATTGCAACCAACACGAACAAAGCAAAAGTCTGGCTTGCAAGTCTATTCTGGAAAAGCGGGAAATACAGAAGTAAGAGAAACACAATCATGCTACCTAGCAGGACAGGGATGTGTATGTTTTTCTTCATTTTAATGATGGTGTGAAAAGGAGTTTGTTTCATTCCTCCAGACGATTATCCTACGCCCTGATTTCATTTTCCGATTGAATATGATTTCCGAAGCAATTGATATTGTAAATAGTGGTGGTGGCTATATTCTCCAATGCAGTGGCAGTCAGAAACGCCTGATGGCTTGTTATCAGCACATTTTTGAAAGACATCAGGCGGGCTATGACATCGTCCTGCAAGATATCTTCAGAGTGATCTTCAAAGAACAGGCCTTCCTCCTCTTCGTACACGTCGAGACCTAAGGCAGAGATATGTCCTGTTTTCAACGCGCTGATAACGTCCTTTGTATTAATCAATCCTCCTCTGCCTGTATTAATAAGCATAACACCCTCCTTCATAGTAGCCAAGCTCTCTGCATTAATAATATATTTAGTTGCTTCGTTCAGGGGTACATGGAGTGTTATGACGTCTGATTTGCTACATAAGGTGGCAAAATCGACATAGGTTACACCAAGGGCCTCCATTTGCGGTATAACCTCCTTGTCATAAGCGAGTATCCGGCATCCGAAACCATTCAATATACGCGCAACAACGCCTCCTATTTTCCCGGTGCCTATGATACCAACGGTCTTTCCGTGCATATCGAAACCGACGAGGCCGTCGAGAGAGAAATTCTGTTCTGTTATCCGGTTATGAGCCTGTATCAGCTTCCGGTTCAGGGCCAGCATCATAGTGACAGCATATTCCGCCACAGCATAAGGAGAATATTCGGGCACGCGCGCCACTTTCATTCCTAATGCACCGGCCTTAGTGAGGTCGACATGATTGAAACCCGCACTTCGAAGTGCTATGAACTTTATGCCCAGTTCATCCAGCTTTTCCAAAACAGGTGCCGATAGCACATCACTAACAAAAATGCATATAGCCTCGCAGCCCTTAGCCAGAGCAATAGTTTGCTCTGAGAGGGAAACATCGTAAAAAACAAGCTCATGGGCGTCGGCGTTCGCATTTACCAAAAAATCCTTTTCAAACTTATGGGTACTAAAAACTGCTGTTTTCATAGAAATGGTCAATTAAGCAAAAGAGAAGGCAACCAATTATGGTTGTTGGTGGAGACTTTATAGAAGGACGGATTCACATAGTTAGAATCATCCGCTCCGATTATGGTAAATATACCCAACATAAAGGCAGGCACCTATTTTAATCACCGGCTTTGACCGCAAAATGTTGCCAGAATAAATAGGTGTATATTCACAGACGGTAACGTTGCCCGGATTGTTAGTTCCTGCAACTTTAACCAGCTTAATTAAGCGTCCTTTTTATCCGCCTTGTATCCGGGCCAATTCCGCCTGTACTTCTTCGAGGTTTGAATACTGTAACGAGGTGTGCCGATTGCGGTTGAGTTATTTGCCTATCTGTTTTTAGTGCCACCGGACTTGCCTGTGCTTCTTTCAGGGAAAAATTTGATGTAGTTGTTTATGAAGAAAATCGCAGTCAGTACAGTTTTTGAGACCTTATCACAATTCCGAGACTTTTACCAGGGAAGTAGTAACGATGCCTCGTTTGACAATGAAGAGCCGTTTCACTCGGAGCTTTATAGTTCGGAAAAGCTGGACAGGCACGCCAGGACGATAGCAAAGACACACAAGTTATTAGCAAAAAGCCATACCAGGGATCATTTACTGACCCGCCTGGATGACAACGAGGAAACACTGTTGAAAGTGCGGACCCTGTTGGCAGACAGCATCAAGGCAGGAACCGCAATAACTCCGGGGGGTGAGTGGCTGCTGGATAACTTTTACCTTATTGAAGAGCAAGTAGCCCTGGCCCGCAAACACCTGCCTAAAGGCTACAGCGAAGAGCTTCCCTACCTGGCTAACGGGCTTTCTTCCAAATTGCCCCGGGTATACAATATTGTTTTGGAGATCATTTCCCACAGCGACGGCAGAGTAGATCTAAAGAACTTAAGCAGCTTTATCGAAGCCTATCAGACTCGTACCGTGCTTACGCTTGGTGAACTGTGGGCAATGCCGATCATGCTGCGTCTGGCAGTAATAGAGAACCTACGGCGTGTGTGCGGCAAGATAGCACTGGACATGATCGACCATAATCTTGCTGAATACTGGACGGACCGCATAATTGATACTGCAAAGGAAGAGTCAGGGGATCTTTTTCTTACTATTTCCGATCTGGCAAGGGCAAAGCCTGAATTGAGTAGTCCGTTTGTAGCCGCATTTATAAAGAATCTACAAGGTAAAGGCCCCACATTCTCGCTGCCGTTAAACTGGCTGGAGCAGCAATTAGGTAAACTTGGACTGCAGAGCAGCGAGCTGGTACGTCAAGAGAACCAAAAGCAGGCTGTGGACCAGGTGTCTGTTCGCAACAGTATCGGGACATTACGTTTTATCGGAGCCAGTGACTGGCGGCAATTCGTGGAGTCTCTAAGTCATGTAGAACAAGTTCTCAGACGGGATCCGGCAGGAGTTTATTCTTTAATGGATTTTGCTACCCGTGATAAATACAGGCACGTGGTCGAAGAGATATCAAAGCGCACAAACCTGTCGGAACCGGAAGTAGCGCTGAAAGTTTTAGGCCTCGCCGAAAGTCCGGAGAATGGTGGTAGCCAAGCGCCAAAAAGGAGGCATATCGGCTATTACCTTATTGACAAAGGCTTGTCGCAGACAAATATACTCACCGGCAGAAAGCACTCACTGAAACAAAAAATACTCAATACGCTCGGAAGAAAGGTTTTGCTCATATACCTGCTGTCAATTATTGTTATGACTGCTGTAGGAACTGCAGGCATGCACTACATGGGCGGCGGCGATATCAATAGTATATGGCTGCATGCCTTGTTCCTAATTGTATGCGCTGCCGGAGCCATTCAACTGGCGATTTCCCTGGTCAACTGGCTATCCACCATAGTTGTGACACCTGAATTGCTGCCGAGCATGGATTTCTCGAAAGGTATTCCTGCCAATTACAGAACCCTTGTCGTAGTGCCGACTATGCTTGCAGGAGAAAGCTACATAGAGGAATTAATAGAAGGACTTGAGATCCGCTTTTTAGCCAATAAAGATCCGCATTTGCACTTCGCTCTACTCACGGATTTTATGGACGAAAGGAGCGAGACACTACCTACCGACAATGCGCTAGTGGAACTTGCAAGTCGCCTGATAACGGAGCTAAATCAGAAATACAAACAGACTGAAGACGATATTTTCTTTCTTTTTCACCGTCCGAGAACATGGAACAAAGGGGAGCAGAAATGGATGGGGCATGAACGCAAGCGCGGAAAACTGGCGGCACTCAATGCTTTACTAAGAGGACATGCTCCCCAGCAGTTTTCCGTAATTACCGGTAATCATGAAATACTAACCACCGTAAAATATGTTATAACGCTTGACTCTGATACTCAGCTGCCAAGAGAAACTGCATGGAAGTTTGTAGCGACCATGGCCCACCTCCTGAATCATCCTGTGTATGACACGCAGAAAGAACGGGTGACCGAAGGATATGGCATTCTGCAGCCGAGGGTGGAGACCTTTAATCCCCAGGGTGTGACGTCTCTCTATATGCGTATGCAGGGCGACCTGTCCGGGATCGACCCTTACACTCATGTTTCTTCAGATGTATACCAGGACCTGTTTGGCCAAGGATCGTTTATTGGCAAGGGTATCTATGATATAGACATATTTGAACAGTCTCTCGCAGATAAGCTTCCTGAAAACCGCATTCTAAGTCATGACCTACTGGAAGGATGCTATTCCCGGGCCGGTTTGTTAAGCAACGTCTTTTTGTATGAAGACAATCCGGCAAGGTATAGCACCAACATGAAACGCCAGCACCGGTGGATAAGAGGGGATTGGCAGATCGGACTATGGATATTACCTTTTGTTGCACGACATAGCGAAGGCTGGGCCAAAAACCGCCTTTCTACGCTGTCAAAGTGGAAAATATTTGACAACCTACGACGGAGCCTGCTGCCGCTATCCCTATTGCTGCTTCTATTACTGGGATGGTTTGTATTACCACAACCAGGATTTTGGACGCTCGTGGTTACCATCATTGTGCTGCTGCCTGTATTAATAATATCCGCATGGCATTTAGTGCATAAGCCTATTGATTTAGCGCTAAAGGCCCATCTGTCAGAAGTGGCAGTTTCGATCCAGCATACATTGGTCCGTTTCATCTTCGGCCTCGCCATATTACCTTATGAGGCCTATATGTATACCGATGCTATCGTGCGCACACTGTGGCGCCTGCTGGTTTCCGGGAAAAGGTTGTTGGAATGGACGCCGTCGGCGAATGCTGATAAAGGATCTACACACGGCCTTGCATCGGCTTACAGAACGATATGGATAGCACCGCTTTCAGCTATTTTATGTGTCGTGTTCCTGTATTCGAACCTTCCGGCATTATATGTAGCGTCCCCTATATTGTTCCTATGGTTTATTGCCCCTGCACTGGTGTGGGTGCTGAGTAAACCCGAGACAAACGAGCTTCCGGATTTGCCGGAAGAACAGACGTTATTTTTACATACAACTGCCCGTAAGACATGGGCTTTCTTTGAGCGATTTGTAACAGCAGAAGATAACTGGCTACCTCCTGATAATTTCCAGGAAGACCCCGTTGGCATTATTGCGCATCGCACGTCTCCTACGAATATGGGTCTTGCTTTGCTGGCAAACCTTTCTGCCTATGATTTTGGATATATAACATCGCGAGCGCTAACGCTAAGATGTAAAAACACCCTTAGCTCGATGCTGGCCCTGGAGCGCTTCAGAGGCCACTTGTATAACTGGTATGATACTGCATCGCTGCAACCTCTAAACCCCAAATATGTATCTACGGTCGACAGTGGTAATCTAGTGGGCCATCTCCTAACACTAAAGCAAGGCCTTCTTAGCCTGCCGGCTCAGCGTATATTCAGTGCGCGTGCAGTTGAAGGCTTGTCGACCACTGTAAGAGTGGTGCGCGATACCTCGGAAAAGCAGCACGCAGAACTTGTCAACCGCATGATCAGCAGATTGGCTGCTGCTGATGGCGATGATACCACATTGAGACGTGCAAAAGAGGATTTAGATGATATCATCAGTCTCATAAATGAATGGAGGCTGGCGACGGAGGAGGAAAAGGAAGTGACCAGTTGGACATCGAGATTGCTGATACAAGCTGAAGGCCTTAGAGATGATCTTGAGCTATTGGCACCCTGGCTGGCAGCGATGCCCGTCCCTGACCGCTTTATTCATCTCAAATCGCTGGATATTATTCCATCCCTGCAGATGATAAAGGATATGCCGGCTCAGTACCTGCACTATATTGCTGAATATGAACAGCAGGATGTCAACGCCTCAGAAAAGGAGTGGCTAAGCAGTATTAGAACGCATATCATAACATCCGCGCAGATAGCATCTGTCAGGATTGCATTGACAGAGGAGCTTGCAGACCAGTGCGAGGAACTAAGCGAGATCGAATATGACTTCCTGTTTGATACGCAGACGAGCTTGTTGAGAATTGGGTATAATGTGGACGAACAACGGAAAGATAACAGCTTCTATGATCTGCTTGCTTCTGAGGCAAGGCTGGGCGTTTTCGTAGGCATAGCACAAGGGAAACTTCCGCAGGAAAGCTGGTTTTCGCTCGGACGCTTGCTGACAAACTCCGGAGGCGATCCGATTCTATTGTCCTGGAGCGGGTCGATGTTTGAGTATCTGATGCCGCAGCTCGTCATGCCATCGTACGAAAGCACGCTGCTCGAGCAAACATCCAGAGCTACAGTAAAGAGGCAGATCGAGTATGCCAGACAACAGCGTATCCCGTGGGGTATCTCCGAATCGGCCTATAACATGGTAGATGCGGGTTCAAATTACCAGTATCGCGCCTTTGGTGTTCCGGGACTTGGGTTAAAACGCGGGCTGGAAGATGACCTTGTAATAGCCCCTTATGCCTCCATGCTGGCGCTTATGGTGATGCCTGGCAAAGCGTGCTCAAATCTACAATTACTATCCCGCGAAGGATTCGAAGGCGAATTCGGCTTTTTTGAGGCTATAGACTACACAGCTTCACGCGTAGGCAGGGGCAAGACGCATAGCGTTATCCGGTCTTACATGGCACATCACCAGGGTATGGGATTGCTGTCGCTTGCCTATCAACTATTAAATAAGCCTATGCAGCAACGGTTTGTTGCTGAGTTGCGTTTCCAGGCTACTTTGCTGTTGCTGCAGGAACGTGTTCCGCGCGCGACTGTCTATTATGCGCATACAACCGAAGTCAACCAGACCTATAACACTACAACGGACATCCAGATAAGGAGTATTGATACACCTAATACAACCATTCCGGAGATCCAGCTTCTTAGCAATGGGCGTTATCATGTAATGATCTCAAATTCCGGCGGCGGGTATAGTCGCTGGAAGGATATAGCTGTAACCAGGTGGCGCGAGGATGCCACAAAGGACAACCACGGAATCTTCTGTTATATTAAGGACGTACATAGTGGTCAGGTATGGTCCAACACCTATCATCCCACGGGTTCCCAGGGCCGGAAATATGAAGTGGTCTTTTCTCATGGCCACGTAGAATTCCTGAGGCTAGACCATGGTATCGATACCAGGACAGAGATCGTTGTTTCTCCGGAGGACGACACGGAAATGAGGAGGGTAAGGATCACGAACAAGAGTCAGGCCATTAGGACTTTGGAGATAACAAGCTATGCAGAGGTGGTACTGGCGAGGCAGGCATCGGACGAAGCGCACCCGGCGTTTAGTAATCTCTTTGTCCAGACGGAAATAGTGCCTGAATATAACGCTGTAATATGTACGCGAAGGCCTCGTTCTGCCGAAGAATGCCCACCATGGATGGTTCATGTCATGAATGTGCATGGAGCAGTGGTTGAGGCAATTTCTTATGATACGGACCGCATGCAGTTTATCGGCAGGTCACGTACACTGGCCAACCCACAGGCTATGGACACCGGATTACTGTCCGGCAGCCAGGGATCGGTACTGGACCCCATAGTGGCAACTCGCTACCGCATCCTTTTAAAACCTGGCCAAATGGCAACGGTGGACCTGATCTATGCGATAGCCGAAACCAGAGACGCCTGCGAAGAGTTAATGCATAAATACAGCGACCGTCACCTAAAGAACCGGGCGTTTGAACTTTCATGGACTCATAACCAGGTCCTGTTGCGGCAAATCAATGCCGGCGAAGCAGATGCTCACTTATATGACCGCCTCGCCGCATCGGTAATATATGCCAATCCTGCTTTCCGTGCTGATGCAAGTGTTATTCTAAACAACTACAAGGGGCAATCCGGTCTATGGAGCCACTCTGTTTCCGGTGATCTGCCTATAGTCCTCTTACACCTCTACGCGCCGGAAAACCTGGTACTTGTTCGCCAGATGCTTCAGGCACATGCTTACTGGCGGTTGAAAGGGCTGGCAGTAGATCTGGTCATATGGAACGAAGACCATGGCTCCTATAGACAGGTCCTGCAGGATCAGATATTAGGACTTATTACCTCGGAGGCGGGAAACGTCTCCCAGAATAGTCCTGGTAATGTATTTGTCCGATCTGCTGACCAGGTGTCGCCTGAAGACCGCATACTCTTTGAAAGTGTGTCGCGGGTCATTATTTCAGACAGCAATGGAACATTGTCTGAACAAGTACATAACCTACATGTAGATAAGATACTGCCGTCGCTACTGGATACGAGGCCTGTAGAAACAAAGGAACAGGGAATGGAGGCATCATTGCCTGACAATCTGATGTTTTTTAATGGTACCGGCGGGTTCACTCCTGATGGTAAGGAATACAAAATCATAGTAAAAAGCGGCGAGACAACACCTGCGCCGTGGGCAAATGTTATAGCTAATCCGCATTTCGGCAGCGTTGTGTCCGAAAGCGGCTCTGCGTACACTTGGGCTATTAATGCCCATGAGTATAGGATCACACCGTGGAGCAACGACCCGGTGAGCGATATAGGCGGTGAAGCAGTGTACTTGCGTAACGAAGAAACAGGGCATTTCTGGTCGCCTGTTCCGTTTCCTGCAGGCGGCGATAGTCCCTATATCGCGACACATGGCTTCGGCTATACCACATTCAGTCATATAGAACATGGGATATGTACGGAAATATCGGTTTTTGTAGATAAGAGTTTGCCCGTTAAGTTTATCAGACTGCGCATAGTAAATCAATCAGGACTTCCATGCACGCTATCTGCCACAGGATTTCTGGAGATCATTTTGGGAGATGTTCGCTCGAAAACGAATATGCATATCCTGTCAGAATATGATGACAACACAAAATCATTGCTATTCAGAAACAGGTACAATACCGCTTTTGCGGACCGGGTTAGTTTTTTCAGAGTTGATGAGGCAGACAAATGGAGCTTCACTACAGACAGAGCTGAATTTATCGGCAGGAACGGAGGTTTAAAGGCCCCCCAGGCCATGTATCGGAAGAAGCTATCAGGCAGGCACGGCGCAGCAATGGACACCTGCGCTGCAATACAGGTTAAATTCGAGCTGGAAGATACTGAGGAGAAGGAAATTGTATTCCAGATGGGTAGTGAAGAGAGCCATAGCAAAGCGCATGCACTGATACAGAAAATTTCAGGACACGAGGCTGCGGTAACGTCATTACAAGTCGTTAAGGAGTATTGGGAAGATGTCTTATGTACGGTCCAGATTGCTACGCCCGACGCTGCACTGGATGTGCTGGCTAACGGATGGCTTACATACCAGACGCTGGTATGCCGGATATATGCCAGAAGCGGCTTTTATCAGTCCGGGGGAGCTTTTGGCTTCAGGGATCAGTTACAGGATGTTCTTTCGCTGCTCCACACCAGACCCTTGATAGCACGGGAACAGATACTCCTGCATGCTTCAAAGCAATTTCCTGAAGGAGATGTATTGCATTGGTGGCACCCACCAGAAGGAAGAGGCGTACGTACCCATTGTTCCGACGACTTACTGTGGCTGCCCTATGCTGTGTCCAGGTATATTGCAGTTACTGGAGACATAGCTATTCTCAATATCTCCGTTGGATATATTGAAGCGCGCCTGCTGCATCAGGGAGAGGAATCCCTTTATGACCTCCCGGCTACCGGCAATCTAAATGGCACCCTCTATGAGCATTGCGTAAAAGCAATACAGTACAGTCTGCAGTTTGGTAAGCATGGTTTGCCACTGATCGGCGCTGGTGACTGGAATGATGGCATGGACCGGGTAGGCGATAAGGGTCTTGGTGAGAGCGTCTGGCTCGCCTTCTTCCTGTACGATATACTATTGAAATTTGCACCGGTAGCAACGGCTCACGGGGATGATATTTTTGCGGAAACATGTAGAGATAAGGCCCGCATATTACAGGAACATATCGAAACTTCAGGCTGGGACGGTGAATGGTACAGGCGGGCCTATTTCGATGATGGAACGCCGTTAGGTTCCCGGGAGAATGAAGAATGCAGGATTGACGCTATAGCGCAAAGTTGGTCGGTACTATCGGGTGCTGGCAATGCCGGGCGCGCCCGGACGGCTATGGAATCGCTGGATAAATACTTAGTGAAAAGAGACCTGAAAATAATACAACTGTTGGATCCTCCTTTTGATTCAGAGGGACTCAACCCTGGCTATATCAAAGGCTATGTGCCGGGAGTGCGCGAAAACGGCGGACAATATTCGCACGCAGCTATCTGGGCCTTAATGGCATTTGCAGCGTTAGGTGACAGGGAGAAGGTGTGGGAACTGTTTAGCATGATCCACCCGGTGGGCCATGCACTAGATAGAAAGGGGAGTGAAGTGTACAAAGCGGAGCCATATGTTATGGCTGCTGACGTATATGCTAACGAGTCGCATAAAGGCCGCGGAGGCTGGACGTGGTATACAGGCTCCTCTGGTTGGATGTACCAGTTTGTCCTCTCCTCTTTGCTGGGAATGGAGCTTTCTGGAGGCGAGTTGACATTTAATCCGTGCTTCCCATTGGATTGGCCGTTTGTTTCTATTACATATCGGTATAAGAAAGCGGTGTATCGGGTCAAACTTTTCCAGCTAACTGATGGGAGTGATTCCAGATGGTCGGTAGATGGAAAGGCCGGGACGGGAAATACACTGGCTCTGGTAGATAGCGATGATATCCACGAGGTAGAAATGTATGTGAGTCATTAAGGGTCCGTCCCAAACTGACTCAGGCAGTACACATATCGTGTATGGTAGATTTTCCAGGCACACGTGCGCCTGGAAATCTACCAACAATAGATATTTCCGTTCTTTGCATCTCCCGTGACGCAAGCGCCCCTATACGAAGCCTCCTTCATTAAGCATAACGCGTGTGTGCTCATCCCGACCTATAACAATGCCCAGATCCTCCGCTCGGTCATCGAAAAGGTGCTGGAATACACGGGCAGGGTAGTGGTAGTGAACGATGGTAGCACAGACGGTACGGCCGAAATAATAGCCGATTTTCCGCAAATACACGCGATCCGGCACAAGCCTAACCGCGGCAAGGGTTACGCCCTGAGAATGGGCTTTAAAGCCGCTGCAAAGCTGGGTTATGACTATGCCATATCTATCGATAGCGACGGCCAACACTATCCGGAAGACCTTATCAGATTCCTGGGGGCTTTAGATGAAACACCCGGCGCATTGCTGATAGGCGCCCGTAATATGCAGGAGGTGGACAACGTGCCAGCGAAAAGCTCGTTTGGTAATCGCTTTTCCAACTTCTGGTTCTGGGTGAATACAGGCATTAAGCTTCCGGATACACAAAGCGGCTATCGGTGTTACCCGTTGGAGAAACTGGCAGATAAGCGATACTTCACGCGTAAATACGAGTTTGAGATAGAAGTGATCGTCCGCGCAGCATGGAGCGGCATCCCGGTTCGTAGTATTGCTGTTTCTGTTTTCTATCCAAAACCGGAAGAGCGCATCACGCATTTCCGCCCGTTCAAAGACTTTACACGTATCTCTATCCTCAATACCTTCCTGGTACTATATGCACTTCTGTGGATCAAACCGCGGGACTTCATATCCTCCCTGTTCCGGAAAGATGGCTGGATAACGCTCTGGCGCACGCTATTTGTAAACCCGGCAGAAAGCAACCACACCAAGGCTGCAAGCGTAGGCTTCGGCTTCTTTATGGGCATTGTACCTGTTTGGGGGTTTCAGCTGGCTATTGGTATTCCTTCGGCCATTCTGATGAAGATGAACAAGGCGCTGTTTCTCATAGCCGCCAACATCAGCATCTTTCCCTTCACGCCCTTTTGGTGGATGGCCAGCCTGGCAGTTGGTAAATGGATACTGGGTTATGATACCTGGAGCCTGGCCTGGCGAACGCTATCGCTGGAGCGGGTAAGGGAAGAGGGAGTTGCGTTCTTTCTGGGTGGAACGGTGCTGGCGGTGGCTATAGGGCTGACAGGGTATGTTGTGAGCTATTTGGGATTAGCTTTATTCCGTCGGAACCGGGATTTAAGGGATTAAAGGATTAACTGGGAAGTTTTTCTCCATATCTCTGCGTCCCTTCGCGCTCTTTGCGCCTGCCTGCCGCAGGCATGGGTTCTTATACAAAAACAAAACAGGACAGCTCTCGCCGTCCTGCTCCCTGGTACTTACTAAATAACTCTATTACTGCTTATCCCAGATAAACCTTCAGGGCATTGCTGTAGCGTGCTTTTTGAAGACGTTTGATAGCGCGCTCCTTGATCTGGCGGATACGCTCCTTGGTCAGGTCATACTTCTCACCGATCTCCTCGATGGTCGGGCCACCGTCTCCTTCCAAACCGAAATAAGCTGCCAGGATCTCTGCCTCGCGGGTGCTCAGCGACTTCAGGATGCGGCGGATCTCATTGCGCAGAGAATCCTTCATGACATCTTCATCCGTGTCGTTTGCTCCCTCAAGGAGGTCACCCATGGCCACATCTTCAGCTTCGTGCACCGGCGCATCCAGGGATGTGTGGCGGGTGTTGCTTGTAAAGATGTTGGTGATCTCCGTCTCACTCATCTCCAGGATTTCGGCCAGTTCTTCGGTAGATGGTTCGCGCTCATGCTCCTGCTCAAATGCGATATAGGCCTTGTTTGCTTTGTTGTACGTACCGATCTTGTTCTGCGGTAGACGTACCAGACGGCCTTGTTCTGCAAGAGCCTGGAGGATAGATTGACGAATCCACCATACGGCGTAAGAAATGAACTTAAAACCTTTGGTTTCATCGAAGCGTTGAGCTGCTTTGATAAGACCCAGGTTTCCTTCGTTGATCAGGTCACTAAGGGAAAGCCCCTGGTGCTGATACTGCTTGGCTACAGATACCACGAAGCGAAGGTTTGCCTTTACCAGCTTTTCCAACGCGCGCTGATCACCCATGCGGATGCGCTGGGCGAGGGTGGTTTCTTCTTCAGGGACGATCATCGGAATCTTGCTGATCTCCTGCAGATACTTCTCCACCGCTTGCGAGTCACGGTTGGTAATCTGGGTAGCAATTTTTAACTGCCTCATGGACTATATATTTGATTTTAAGACTTTACCTCTTACAACTAAAGACAGCAAAACGGAAATAATTGTTAGTCATTGCCTTCTGCCGCAAATACTTTTTTCACAAATCTTGTTCCACGGAAATGTTGACGGATAGCGGAAAGGGCTTGCAAGGTCTGAAAACTGCGTCAATACTGCCATGTAGCGTAAATGGATAATCGCTATCTGCCCATAGTTGAAACACACAAGTCAGGATGGCTGGCAGAAAAGCCTGCAAATTTAATAAACGTCTGTCAAAATTGCTACCTTCGCGCCGTCCTTTTTTAACCTTTAACATATTTATGCAAAAAGATTTGTATCAACATCCGGACTACTATCTGTTGGATGAGTTCTTTACAGATGAACAAAAACTGATTCGCGACTCGGTCAGGTCTTTCGTCAAGAAGGAAATTTCTCCCATCATAGAAGACTATGCACAGCGTGCTGCATTCCCGGATCAGATCATTAAGGGTCTTGGCGAGCAAGGTTGTTTTGGCCCGTTTGTGCCGCAGGAATATGGTGGTGCAGGACTTGATTACACGACTTACGGCATCATGATGCAGGAACTGGAACGCGGCGATTCAGGTGTTCGCTCTACTGCTTCGGTTTGGAAGGAGACGGTGGCCCGACCATCGAGGAGATCGGTGAGAAGTATGACCTGACCAAGGAGCGTATCCGCTAGATCAAGGAGCGCGCTATCAAACGTCTTCAAAAAGCACGCTACAGCAA
>Ga0115853_100221_pt1 | contig 17448 bp, 7 predicted proteins | sample InSIn5gowninarea_FD_83867 | JGI IMG/M metagenome (GOLD analysis project Ga0115853, IMG submission 83867)
TAAACTTCTGATGCCTGTGTTTGGTGGACGTAGCCCAGATTGGTTGGGTGAACCACGTTAAAAGCTGTGTCTTATGTGCTGTGTTAATTCTGCTGTGTGTTTTATTGGTTTGCTGTGCCTCTGAATTACAACGTGGATTTATTTAAACAAAACCTGCCTATTAAAAATCGCATGGATAACAGAGTTTGTTTGTTCTTTTCGTAAGGAAAATAACACAATGGACGATTTATAATCTCACGAGATTCTTTATTAGTGAAAGCGACAGAACATAAATTCTTGGTAGTGAGATTGTTTGTTCGGATAAAAATCTGGCTGCTAAGATTGTTTATTCAAGTACAGATGGGTGTATTGCCCACCAATTTGAATAGTAAGAATCTGTACAATCACTAATTCCACCTCTTGGTACCGGTTGCATTCATTTATCATTTGTGAGCAGAACGTTAATGGGATGGTGCAGTAGCACATTAATTGTTTTTTTTTTTTTTTAAATGATTGGAAAAAAGGGCAGTTTGGTTTTTTTAATTGCTGGGTGGATATTTGGAGATTACTGTGTTTTTTGCTGATATCATATGGCGAAAACTCAAAGTGCCCGTTTTGAAATTGAGAAATTTAATGGCAAGAATAATTTTGAGATCTGGAAGGTGAAGATGCACGATCTGCTGGTTCAACAAGGTGTGGCGAAAGCAATGTTGGGGAAAAACAAAAGGCCTCCTTCCATGACGGAGGATGAATGGGATGAGATGGACGATAGAGCTCTGAGCGCAATTCGGTTGTGTCTGGCGGACGATGTTCTGTTCAACATTGTGTCAGAGAAATCCGCCGCAGGCTTGTGGTCAAAGCTTGAGAAGCTCTATATGACGAAATCTTTGACAAACCGGATTCTCCTGAAACGGCAGCTTTACGGTTTGCGGATGAAAGAAGGTACCTCAATTGCTGATCACCTGAATGTTTTTAATACCTTATTGGTGCAATTAGACAGTCTAGATGTGAAATTTGATTCAGAGGATAAGGCGATAACTCTATTGTGTTCATTGCCTGAATCCTGGGATCACTTTGTTACTTCCATAAGCTTTAGTACATCAGATATCCTTGAGTTTGACGATGTTGTTGGAGCCTTGTTGGCTGAGGAGATGAGGAAGAGGTTGAATGCAGACACATCCACATCAGAGGTAATGATGGCCAGAGGTCGCTCACGAGAGAGACACTCCGGGGGAAAGCATAGCGACTCTCGTTCGAAGTCCAAAGGAACGAAGCCCAAGGTGAAGTGCTGGCATTGTGGCAAGGCTGGACATCTGAAAAAGGATTGTTGGAAGCGAAAGCAGGCTGCTAAAGAAGGCTCTTCGACAGAAAAGAAGGAAGCCAACACCACGGATACAGGTTCAGTATCAGGTTCAGGTATGAGTGATGAGGTATTGTCAGTTAATGTTTCAAAACATGATCAACATTGGTTGTTAGATTCTGGGGCATCTAACCACATGTGTATACATAGAGATTGGTTTAAAACATATAGATCAATTGATGATGGTGTTGTGTACATGGGTAATGATGTAACATGTAATATTGTTGGGATTGGAAGCATACAACTACAAATGTTTGATGGCACAACCAAAATATTAACTGATGTGAGGCATGTACCAGATTTAAGAAAAAATTTGATTTCATTAGGAGCACTTGATTCAAATGGATATAAAACTGTAATTCAAGGTGGAGTTATGAAAATCTATAAAGGTATCTTACTAGTGATGAAAGCTAAGAAAGTAGGAAATCTATTTCAGTTAGAAGGTAGAACTGGGTCAGATCATGTGTCTGTGTCTGAACATGACAGTAGTTCCATTCACTTATGGCATCAAAGATTGGGGCATATGAGTGAAAGAGGATTGAAAATTTTGGCTGACCGAAAGTTACTTCCTAATCTAAGATCTGGAAAATTGGATTTCTGTAAACATTGTCTGTTTGGTAAACAAAGTAAACAAAAGTTTAAAACAGGCAAACATACTAGTAAAGGGATACTTGATTATATCCATTCAGATGTTTGGGGTCCAGCCCCTACAGCGTCATATGGTGGCTCATCTTATTTTGTATCATTCATTGATGACTTTTCTCGGAAAGTTTGGGTCTTCATGTTGAAAAAGAAGTCTGATGTTTTTTCAGTTTTCAAGCAGTTTAGAGCATTGGTAGAAAACAACACTGGTAGAACTATAAAATGTTTAAGAACTGGCAATGGTGGTGAGTTTTCCTCCAAGGAGTTTGACAGCTATTGCAAGGATGCAGGGATCGAGAGACATAAGACCACGGTTTATACTCCTCAGCAGAATGGAGTTGCTGAACGCATGAACAGGACTCTTCTAGAGAGAGCAAGGTGTATGCTGAGTAACGTCGGGTTGCCAAAGGAGTTGTGGACGGAAGCAGTGGCAACCGCTTGTTATGTGATAAACCGATCTCCATCAACGACAATAGACTGCAAGGTTCCGCAAGAGGTATGGACAGGACACCCTTGTGACTATTCTAAACTCAGAGTGTTTGGTTGTGATGCATATGCTCTAGTGCCTAAACATCAGCGAACTAAATTAGATCCGAAATCGAAAAGATATGTCTTTGTTGGGTATGGTGATGGAACAAAGGGATTTAGATTGTGGGATCCTACTACCCGCAAAATCATCATCAACAAAGATGTAAAGTTTAATGAATCCTCTCTTGTACAGTTAGATGTAGATAGAAGATTGAAACAGGATGATGTATCTGATTTCCAGCATATTCAGTTTGACAGCATTTCTAATGATAGTCATAACGACCATAGTTCAGATTCTAGTCATGAACAAGTTTCAGAATCAGATTATGAACAGGGTTCAGATGGAGGACATGAACAGATCTCAGATGGCGATCATGAAGAAATTCCTACAGTTGATAGACAGCCAATTGTGGAAGCACCAGAAACATTCTTGAGGAGATCTACAAGGATCAAACGCCGTCCGAGAAGGTATGATGATTCAGTTGCTTTGATCGCTAATGATGATGAACCTTTGTGTTATCAGGAAGTTGTAGAAGGTTCAGATAGTGACAAATGGAAAGCAGCCATGAAGGAAGAAATGATGGCCTTAGGTAAGAATGGTACGTGGGATCTGGTTGAACTTCCCAAAGGCAGGAAAACTGTGGGATGCAAGTGGGTCTTCAAGCTGAAACGAGGTGTGAATGATACGGAAGACAGGTACAAAGCTCGGCTGGTTGCAAAAGGGTTTTCTCAGAAAGCTGGCATAGACTTTCATGAGATATTTTCACCAGTGGTTAAAATTGTTTCAATTAGAGTTGTGTTAGCATTAGTGGCTTTGTTTGATTTGGAGTTGCAGCAGTTAGATGTTAAGACTGCATTTCTACATGGTGATTTAGATGAGGAAATATATATGGAACAACCGGAAGGGTTTGTTCAGCATCGCAATGAGAAATTTGTCTGCAGGCTCAAGAAGTCATTATATGGCCTGAAGCAGTCGCCTCGGCAGTGGTATAAGAAGTTTGATTCTTTCATGTTGAGTTAGAAATATGTAAGAAGTGAATATGATCATTGTGTTTATTTTAAACAGTTGAATAATGGCATATTCATTATCTTGGTATTGTATGTTGATGATATGCTTTTAGCAAGCAAAAGCATTGAAGAAATCAACAGGTTGAAGACTCAGATGGCAAGGACGTTTGATATGAAAGATCTAGGAGCTGCAAGACAGATTTTGGGCATGGAGATTTTCAAAGACAGGGGCAATGGTAAGCTGTGGCTATCACAACAGAAGTATGTTGAGAAAATACTTTTGAGGTTTGGTATGAACAATGTGAAGCCTGTGTCGATCCCTTTAGCTTCCCATTTCAAGCTTTCTTCCAGTTTATGTCCTAATACCGATGAAGAAAAGGATTATATGTCTCGAATTCCTTATGCCAATGTAGCAGGATGTTTGATGTATGCGATGGTGTGTACGCGACCAGATATTTCTCATGCAGTTGGGGTTGTCAGCAGGTACATGGCAAATCCGGGTAAAGAACACTGGTCAGCAGTGAAATGGGTGCTTCGGTACTTGAGAGGCACAAGTAGTTATTGTATTTCTTACAATAAGAGTAGTGAATTTGTTTGCGGATATGTTGATTCCGATTTTGCAGGTGATTTGGATAAGAGAAGATCAACTTCAAGGTACGTCTTTACTCTTGCAGGTGGAGCTATAAGCTGGATGTCAAAGCTACAGAACATTGTTGCTTTATCCACTATTGAAGCAGAATACATTGCTGCTTCGCATGCTTGCAAAGAGGCGGTTTGGTTGAAAGGTTTGCTTGGTGAGTTTGGTAGGTTACAGGATAACATCAGGTTACTTTGTGACAGTCAAAGTGCAATACATTTGGCTAAGAATCGGGCCTATCATAGTAAGTTAAAGCATATTCCAATCAAATATCATTTTGTAAGACAGGTTATCACTGAAAGGGGAGTTTCTATTGAAAAGGTGCATACAAAGGAGAACTGTGCAGACATGTTCACGAAACCAGTTTTGCTAGAGAAGCTACGCTGGTGTTTGGCTTCTCTTGGCTTGCAGAAAAGATAAAATAATAATAACAGGGCATCAGGCGAATTGTTGTCAAGGTGGAGATTGTTGAGATTTTCTTTTTTAGTCAAATAGGCAAAAATCTCTGAAGGATGACAACAATAGGGATTCAGTTCCTAGATTAGCTCCAGGTTGTTGGGAGGGAGTTAATGCCTCCTATATTTGATGTGAGGGAGTTATGAGGATGTTAGATTCTCTATGCTATATAACAGGCAGTCATTCGGATGATTTGCTAAGAGAGTGTGAGGATTTCATGATATAATCTCCTAATTTGATTAATAAACTTCTGATGCCTGTGTTTGGTGGACGTAGCCCAGATTGGTTGGGTGAACCACGTTAAAAGCTGTGTCTTATGTGCTGTGTTAATTCTGCTGTGTGTTTTATTGGTTTGCTGTGCCTCTGAATTCCAACAATCTTGTTAGAGCTAAGTTTACATGTTCGCCGTGTAACTCCTCTACCACCTACTCAGTTGTACTATGTCTCAAATATATGACCCTTCCTAGCTTTAGATCCCACCAGGCCTAATTGTTTCATTATTCATTCGACAACTTTGTTATGCCATACAAGTGTTGGGACTCAGAAATGTCATATTTTCATCCACCTTTTTCTTCACTATTCCTTACATTTCATCATCCCATTAACCTGTTATCATATCACTTTCCTACATACACTTGGGTTTCACCTTCTTATTTTCCATTTTATTCATTTTTGTATTATAAGTGAATTTATGATTAATTATTAGAAAATGTACATATTTTTATATATATATCTCAAGAATATGTGAGTTTTGTGATGTAGGAAATATGTGAAGAATTCATATCTCCTCCACCATATCAAGGAGATAATTATGCAAGCCTTTTTCTACGGAGAAAATCATGGAGGCATATCGAGAAAATCATGGAGGCATATCTTATCCTAAGGAGAAGATCATGGAGGCATATCGAGAAAATCATGGAGGCATATCTTATCCTAAGGAGAAGATCATGGAGGCATATCGAGAAAATCATGAAGGCATATCTTATCCTAAGGAGAAAATCATGAAGACATATCTTATCCAAGATATGAGAGAGATTTGTGGGATCATGTTTGAGATTGTGCGATGATATCTTGTAATAACGGGAAACTAGTTGAGAGTGCTTGAGAGAATATTGGATATGTAATTATGGAAAGGTTATCTTCCTCATGTATATAAGAGAGTGCTCTCTCTTCATTGGAATAAGGAATAATAGAGAATGGAGATTAACTTTGATTCTTTCATGATTTGTAATTTAGTTATTGTAATATAATTTGACATAGTTTTATTGTTATGAGCTCATATCTGTGGTTTGCCATTCACTTCTTCACATGTTGTATTTATTTTCCTTTATGCAATTTCATGCTTTCCTAGTTAGTGTTTCAATGCTTTAATTTGATTTCAGTAATTTAGATTAGATTAGATTAGATTAGTTCCACTTCAGTCCTGCATATATAGTGCATGTGTCTCGTAAGTCTACGGACCTCGGATTGATAAATTAAATAGTTGGGTAAGTACTACAACGGAATTAAACGAACATAGTTTCACCCAACAACAAGTAATGTTCAAATCTAGCTATATGATAGCCTAGACACTTAACAAACTTGTCAATTCTATGCCCCATCTGTCGGCTTAGTTGCATGCCCATTCTCATGACTAAATTCTCTCCTTGTAACTTCTTCTCTATAATAGATAATAATAAGAAAAACACATTACTCCTCATTTTTTACCAGTTCTGGCATCAATCTACTACATGTATAGGGAAAATAATATGGATCTACAACCTATGTAAAATCTTATTTCACTTTTGTCAATATCATAATATTTGTGGATTTTTCCTCCCCTCAACTGCCATAGAACATTGTATAAGTTCTTCTTCAAGTTGTCGGTGAGTTCAATGGTTTCTGAGATCAAACTCGTAGAGAATTCTACGTCTTCTAATATTTCATAACATCCTCAAAGCTAGTAGTCCCATAAATATGATGGAGATTTGACAAGATTCCACCATTCCAGGGGGGAATCCTCAACCTTCTAATAGCCCAAGGGGAGAAACAATGGTGCATGAGGATTCAACGTGGAAAGTAACTATCAAAACAATAAAACATGAAACCTTAAATCATAATGATTTGCAAGAATGCAGAACCTGACTCATTTGTGACAAGCTTCACCGAAAATCCTCAAGTCTCTTTAAGCATATTCCTGACTTTAGTTTAATCAGTAAACATGCAATGAAGAATTTCCTCGGTGTATTTGAGGTTTTATAGCTAGAGGCTATTAAAAGGATATGGGAGCACATCAAGGCTAACAATCTCTAGAAGCTTGCAAACAAGAGAGAAGTATTGTGTGATGAGAAACTAAAAACCATATTTGGTTAGAAAGAGAATGTTATTATGTTCTATAGTGCAGCATTAATCTCTCCACACTTTATTAAAAAATGAGTATTGATTGTTATAAATTGATTAAAATGTGTTTGTTCATCATTTTGGAATGCTCTTGGTTTAACAAAAACTAACAAATCTCAAGTTCATTAAAGTGTGCATGGAAAATTTATATAAATATGGATATGTGTCTGGAGGTCCTCTACACGTATGCCGATTGAATTTTGGACTTGATCAAAGAAAACGAGAAGATAAATGACCACAATGTCATCAATAAATGCACAAAGATGAAAGCACCATATTTGAAAGAGGGAATTCATTTTTATTCATTAAGCACTAGTACATGCATATTCACATAGTCTATGTTGCAATCCTCATGTTTTTGTTCCTTGGTTCAATGGAGAAATTCAATAAAAAATGTCAGCATTGCACATACAACTAAGAAGTGATGTGCATGCTAACCCTTGCTAATGTTATTTTCATCACAATATTTTTCTTGCTTGTTTCTTTTACATATGTATTTTATAGCTATCTTGGAATGAAAACTTCAAATTATCCAAATGTAATAAGAAAAATAGGAGCTAGGAGAGCTTTCATTATTTCCTTTTGATCTAGTGTTGTTATGGTTTCTTTTGCTCATTGAAAATGGGAAATGTCACATTGTAACTTGAAAATAGTTTTGTTGTATGCTTACTAATTGACGTACATTGTAAATGGGTGCAATTTATGGTCAAGCCGACACCGTTTATTTACTTGAGTTGTTGAGAAAATGGCTAGAATTAATAAGGTATTAAAGTTACTAAATACAATGATACAATCTACTATTAATGATACAATCAAAATTAGCAAAGCTATTCTCGTTGATATTCAAACATATTTACATGTACAACATGCATAGGAAAAGATTGAGTTTCTTCAGCTTGAGTAATAGCCCCAACAAGATGAATTGCAATAAAGGAATCAAAATTTTGAACGTGTTCTTATTTAGAAAAATTCATTATTTGAGGTTGATTCCATTAGCAACCAACACTTGATAAGATCAGTGAGGGCACTTTAAGAGCATATTTCAATGAAGATAAGAAGTTCATTTTTCACTTCTCAAGCCCATCCTCAGAATTTAGAAAGAAGTTATTAACAACAGGCATAGAAACTGTCTCAAATATGAGAAGGATGTGACCTTTCACATTCCAAACAACTCTAAACCCTTATAATTTTAGAGTGCTAATTTTCTTCACACAATTCATTTTCACTTGCTCGACATCCTAATTCACTTCCACAACCACTTTAGATTATCAAGTGATAACATTTTGATTGAGTTGGCCACATGAAACATCATTTTTTTTACCTTCACCTTTGTGAGAATTGTAGAAAACATACTCATCATTCAGACATATGTTCTAGACAAGAGAATCCTTTAAGAGAAAAGATTCACTTTGGATAGATCACTTCTTGGAAAATTCGATAGCTAAGAAGATATATTGGTCATACCAAATAGTTCATTCTCAACTATTGACATGTATTACAATGAAGATACCATCATATTCTCACCTTGTATCTAATAGGGAGGAATTGATACTCAACTAGTACATTCAGTTTTTTATCAAGCAAGCTTGAGCTACAATTTGAACCAGAGGCTACAATGAGAGCTTAGATCCGAATTCATCTAGTTCCAAAGTTAAAGTTGTAGTTAGAGACATACTCATGTCCCATGAGCATGATTTGGCTGATGGACATCCTTAAACTGCCATTGGTAGAAGACTTTGGCTTCTGCTACACATCTCACCAGTTTATGGCCACTTTAAACCATCATCAAGGAGCGCCACCATTTCACATCTAGGAAATGGGTATTGGATCTAGATCTTTGGGAATTTAGTGTACGCAATAAACACTCAAAGGCCCCCAAAACAACCATCTTCGACGTTGACTCAAGCTTAATCTTCTGCACCACCAATCTTCCATGTTACTCTTAAAAAGCACTCACACAGCTTAACGCTTTACACCTTGACCTTGACAGAGCATGATGGCTTTGAAGAGATCTCCCTATTGATCTGCTCTCTTCAATCAGTTCAACAAGTCATTCTCTAATCAAAAATTTTCACTACTAGAAAATTGGTTTTGAAATGCCATATCTAGCACGATAACACTCATATTCCTATGACAGTCACATATAGATCCCATCTACGATTACGATATATATTAGCATGAAACAACAAGAGCAAACTTTCGGGCATGTAACTTTTTCGGCCAATATGTCCTCAAATCCTTCAGTCGTATCGAGTAGTAGACAATTACTGTGATGCATCTTTGGCACACGATCAACACACCAAGTTGGCTTCTCCAAAAAAATTGTAAGCACTATGATCCATGGCTAAAGACCAAATGTTGATCCTCTAGACCTTTGTAGAAAAATTCAACCATTCCACCAGTTAACTCCAGTGCCTAATATCCATGCAGCAGGCTTGCCTCACAAGTCGATAGCAGCATCAAACTTCAACCAACTATTCTACATAGCTCAACGTCTAGGCCACGGTGTCAAATGGAATAGCTATGCCAGCTCTCCATCCATGAGTTTGCAGCCTCAACAAACCTCGTCCAATGAACACAAATTGATATAAAGGCACCATCAATGCTCCAAAGCACACAACTCTTCTCCAGGTGTGCAGGTTAGAGGCACGGTCACACACCTCTCCAGTCAACTTCGTCAACAGGCAGTTGACGACCCTTCCAAAGTTGCAGCAACACAACTACTTAATGATCCGATGGAAAAATATAAAGACAAGACACCCAAGACAAATACATATACTCTTATTTTCCTCGGCCTAGGAGGGGCCAAGACCCAGGCCCAAACGGGCTCCGATACCAACTTAAAATTGAATAATGCACACAAAACTTACATTGATCATATTAGATATATACATGAAGTGTTGTCTCAAGATAGGGAAATTGTCTTGGACACATAATCAATTGGTTGAGAGAATATCTCAACAACACACCAATCTAGGACTCAACTAGAGCCAAACAACTAGAGAATATGAACAAACTCCTTATCATAGAAATAATCACAACTGAGACAAGTAGGAATCATATTTTCCAAGTATTTTTTCACTAGGATTGTGCAAGACTTGTTCAAGATTAGATGTTTTTCACTAGGATTGTGCAAGGCTCGTTCAATATTGAATGCAAATTTTTATTTTTTATTTTTCTGAACTCTTATCATTTCTTTTTTTTATTAGTACTAGGTTACACCTATTTTGAGGTTATCCCATATGTTTGGTGGAGGAGTGATTTGCCCAACATTGGGATGTTGTCACTACGACTGTGTGAATTTGGTCAAGCTTGGATACCTCTAGAGACAATGTAACCCCCACAATTAGGTCCCACCGTCAACCCATCCCATGAGATTTGAACCTAAAACCTTATGGGAACTACTAACGTACACTTCACCTCATAGGTTTTGTTGAATTCTTATAATATTTATGATTAAAAAAATGTTGAATCCTTATCACATTTACTAATAAAAAAAAGTCATTTAACTACAAAAATTACTTATTGCAGACAATAAAAAGTCTTTAAATTTTTGTTATTTTAGAAATGGGATATAAGATCTCAACTAAAGTTATTGTGGTCATTCAATTTTCATGATATAATTTATAATTTTAAATTGAAGAAAGATAAACATTTTATATTGTCATCATTAAAGTATAATAAAATAATGATTACACAAATTTCATCTTAATAAAATTATTGTATTTTAATAAAGAAATGAATTTAACACTCTTTGTTAAATATATATGGATCCGTTAAACCATTTCGTCTACACATCGGTCCTTACACCCACGGTTTCTTTACTAATGCGTTAGGGTTTCTCTTGATACAGACTATGCATACTGTATCGTCTCAATGGCTATTAGTTGGTTATTTGTCTTTACTCTGTTCCTTACACCTACAGTTTCCTTTCACTCCATTACTAAATTTCTTTACTAGTGCGTTAGGGTTTCTCTTAATACAGATTATTAGTTGGTTCTGTGTCTTTACTCTGTTTCTTACACCTATGTGTTTTTACTCTGTTCCTTACACCTACGGTTTCCATTCACTCTATTACTAAATTTCTTTACTAGTGCGTTAGGGTTTCTCTTAATACAGACTATGGATACTTTGTTGTCTCAATGGTTGTGATACTTTGTCGTCTCAATGGCTATTAGTTGGTTATGTGTTTTTACTCTGTTTTTGTTTAGGGTAGGTCATTAATTAGTGAACCAATTTAATATTTTTATTATTTAAATTACTTAAAATTAAAATCATATTCATTAAATATTATAGTTTTAAATAATTTTTTTTTACAGAATTTTAGGGTTTCTCTTAATACAGACTATGCACGCTGTGTCGTTTCAATGGCTATTAGTTGGTTATGTGTCTTTACTCTGTTTCTGTTTAGGGTAAGCCATTAATTAGTGAACAAATTTAATATTTTTATTATTTAAATTAGTTAATGCTCAGTTATTTTTGCAAGATCTGAGCCACCTACAACTCCCACTGCTGCAACCTGATCACCATAAAAGTGTAGTATAGTTCAATATATGTTAAATTATAACAGTAGTCAGTATACTCATGTTATTGCCTTCTAGATTTTGCAACTTCAGAAAATTTACAACGCGTCAATATTTGTCGGTCCAGTGCCAAAAAGAGAAGGCTTAACATAATAACGAATTATAAATTTATAATGATGTACCTTCCGTAATTCTTGCATAAATTCTAACATTTCTTGGGAAACACCCTGTTCAAAAAATGGATACATCAAGACTAATTAGAACCATAATAAATATAACAATGATAAAATGCATGGAAAGTGTAGCTTAGAATTTCTGCCATTTTTCACATTTTCTCATGTGCATGTGTGTACACTTGCATATGTAATCATATTTATTAAATATTATAGATTTAAATAAATTTTTTGACAGAAGTTTAATTATACATAAACATTATTAAAAAAATTCTAATCACTATTATTGACTAATTTTTATATTTTTCTCTTATTTAATAGATAAAAATTTTAATTATAAATTATTTTCATAATATTTATTTGATATAAACCCTGTGCTGGTTCATAATACATGTAATTACCAAAAAAAAACAATCTAAATTAAATGTAATAATTATTATTCCAAAACAAAGTAAACTAAGCACTCCTATCGGCCTGCCTTGTAGGTAAGGGGCAATGGCCAGTAATAACGAAGTTGTTGGACTTGTCAATCACATCGATTAACGTTTAAACAAAAAATGGTCAACTAAATAATGTGGAAAGTATTAGGCTGAGAAGGATATTAGCGATATTAACGTCACCGAAAATGAGATTTAAACGTCGTGGCATTCCTTCTCAACCAAATTAAATATGAAGACGCGGTTTCTTTTATGTCTTTGACTTCAAAAAAAGAAAGGAAATCAAGAATCAAAGTAGTCTTTAACCTTAAACAGAGTACTTGGGTACTCTGTTTTGTGTTTTTGACCTTTTCAAAGAAGAAAGGGAAAAACAAATATGAAGATTTGGTCTGTTTTGAATCTTGGACCATTTAAGAAAGAAAGGAATAATTAAAAGAGTGACTTTTCAATCTTATCTTTATTCTTCATACATCAATTTTGTCAATTTTAGTCTTATCTGTCAAATGATGAAGAATTTAGGGAGTTCGTGGTTGCGCAAACGTTATAATTAAAGAATATGGTTAAAATTATATGAATTCAGAGAGTTTTTATTGAGCAAATAATTGTAAAGGCTCGGATGAGATCGAAAAGCATGAACGTTTACATATTAATACATAATTTTATTTTCCCTTTTAAAAAACACCATCAGATTTAAAATTTAAATTACCCAAATGTGCCGAATGAAAACACCATCGGGATGAAATTAAATTACCTGACGTGCCTTTCACATAAATGTATAGAATGCAAAGATGTTTTTCTTTTTTTAAACATCAAACCACGGTTGATTGAAAACAATGGCGATTCTTTCTCAGCTCCGACGCATTTTTGAAGGAAAAAGTTGAAACCACATTTTTATACCACACGTATCATTTCAGTTAACATTGCAAAAGGGTATATCACTGCTCATAACAAAAGAGGTAGAAATAGGGTAATGGGTAGAGGAGTCAGTGAACTTATAAATTGAATTAACCTCTTGAACTATTATCATTTAAAATTATAACTATCATGCTATAATTTTACAATCGGTAAGGCTGTGCATTCATTGCCCAGTAAACTACATATACTTCCCACTACCATACTGCAACACCCAGGCCTGTGCCTGCTTTGCGTTTGCTTTCAAAGCAAGGAACTCTTTTAAAAACAAATGATTTCGCTCTATACTTATAAAACCTTTACAATGTTGGCTGTAATCCATGGCTTCAAAGCCCACCAAAATCTCCAGCGCAGAGGCTGTTGAAATAGCCTTTCCATCGCAGCAGATATTGCAAGGGGAAGCCGCCATGATATGCTGAATGATTTTGCGCAAAGTTGCTCCCAATTTTTTCAAGGTTTTGAGTAATGACGCGGCCATGGAAGCAAATATCTCCCTTTTTATGTTCCCTCTCTTCGGCGGAAGCCTCCCCATCATTCTATGGACTCTGCCAGTGGTAGTGGCCGTAGCCGATCCTGCCATGAGCACACAATAATTAAGGCTCCCGATTGCTTATTTCAAATTATGTGACTCACAGTTTGGTTGTTTAATTATGCTTCCACTCCCAGAAAAGAAAAAAAGACCAGATTTCTGATAAAGAAGAAGAAACAGCAACAGGGCATAATACGAATGACAGTGGGCCAGAATTTATAAGAAACCTGAATCCTAAAATTCCCTCCCTTCTTCCTTTTTCAGTTTTAAACAGAGACAAAATAGAAAAATATGAAAGCCCGTAGAGGAGCAATTGATTCAGTTTGCTTTTAGATGAATTGTAATGGGAAGGGGAGAGAGCTCTTTAAAAGGTTCGCTGGTTATCAATTTTGATCATTTTCTGCTTTTTCAGAAGCAAGTTGGCTGAGAGCGATGGGCACATGGTAAGATGTACGCGCTTCGGAAATTGGAATGGGCCAACACGGTGAGAGATAGAGGTGGGATAATGAGCCTACGCTCTTGTGGATAGCCATGTCTTCGATTTGAATTCCCTAGTCCTCTCTCTTCGGTTTGAATTCTCTAGAGGTGATGTGCCTTCCACAATTTGAGTCACCTTACTTTTAATTTTAATTCATTGAAAACATTAAAAAAAAATTAATTATTTTCTTTAATCTCCACAAAAAAAATACTTTTGATTTCTATATAGGTAAATTAAGGTTAGGTTTTTAATTTTTATTTTATGTAATTTGGCTTAGTCTAAATGTTAAACATTACATTACAACATTTCTCCGATACTAGATTAGAGAATTAAAAAGTTGAAAGCAATAAAGAATAAATAAGTATATAATATTACAATAAATTTCTTTTTGTTATTAAATTTTTAGAATATAGAAAGAAAATATTCATCTATTAAATTTGTAACTTTGAGAGTTGGTTTTCACTCTTAATTTATCTTCATGAATTTGAATCTAAAATTTAATGGGACTAAATCCCACACAAACTAACTAGTTTACACTTTATAAGTTTTGTCAAATTCCTATATTTGTGATTAAAAAAAAAGTCTTTTTACTACAACCAGCTTAGATCTAGCGTAACTCTCAATCTATCAAACGATGTAATGTAAACATTGTGCATTTTTATTATTCTTGACAATTATTACAGAAATCTAACTATACAACCCTGGGTGAAATCATAAATTTTCATTTTTTAAATAATATTTTTGATTGCATAAATATTTTTAATACCTTTTAAAAAAATTAAATCACTTAAAGTTGGGTAACCATTCTAATAATTTCTAACCAAATTTAAAACAAAATTAGCCTAAAAATATAACAAAAAAACAATTAAAAATTAAAATATTTAAACTATATCAAATAAAATTATGCAATATCACTATTAATGTTTATAATTTTAATTAAGTTTTAAATTAAAAATCTTAATCTCTCTTCCATCCTTTTGAAATTTAAATAGTGAAAAAAAACTCAATTCATAATATATTTGAGTTACTTCTTTACCCCATATTTATCAAGTTGGTCAGGGAGATTAAATCTATTGAATTACAAATCTCCTTTAAAGTGTAAAACTTGAGAAGAGTTTTCACCTTGTGAGATTTGATTCCTTTAAGGGTTTGATAGATCTATCATTAAGATTAATATGTCAACTCTATGTTGATTTTGAAAGAGATTAGACATCTCCCTCATACTTAGAAACCCAACATTGAAATGTTTTGACCTTTCCTCCAAGTTAGTCCATGTGAGAGCATGAAAGATGTAGACATAAGATGGATCTACACTAATTTTTAAGTTTTATACATCTCCCTTATAGTAAGCAACACAAAATTGATATGTTTTAACAATTTTTTTTTTTTTGACTTAACTAACATTGAAATAAATTTGGGTTATTAATAATTTTTCAAATTTGATGTGTCAACTCCATATTAAGAATTGAATGAATTACACAATTCTCTCATACCAAAATAGAAAACACCAATAAACATAATATAGATATAACAAGATTTTTTTCTCACTGTTAATTACTTTTTCTATATATCAAATTATATAGAATTATTTCACTTAAGTTAGGTATAGAAATAATTTTATTTAGAGTCAATTTTTTGTTATTAATATTTATTTTAATTTACATGTAAGTTTACATAAAACATAAAACAAATTACACATCTCTCGTCATACTCATATTATATATATATATAAAGAGAGAAAGAAAGAAAGTTATATTACGTTGTTGGACATATAAGACTTTTGGAGTTATGTAAATTTGGCTCATTCACTTGAGTGGAAGGTGAAAAGCCTTACGTGAAGGCCAACAATCATGAAAAATCCAAGAGACTTTTTGGAAGATAAAAACCAAAGGTTAGTAAACTTTTATTAATATGTATCATATGAATGAGAAATGATCTCACTATTAGAGCAGAAACACAGGAGAACTTAAATAATTCTGGCAATAGACAAAAGCATCACACACAATGGAGCAAGACAAAAAAAATTTCTCACATATTCTATCCTTAATCACAGACAGCAATAGACAACAGATAGGAGCAAACAACAAAAATTACTTAAGTGGAGAACAGAAATCACTTAGCGTTACATAACAGGCTTGGGCCTTGGCTTGTCATCCTTGGCCAGCGAAATTACAAATATATAGAGGCTAAAGGAGGATATAGAATCTTGCATGTGATTTAGATGGAGATCTAGAAGATAATGGTGGTGTGGTAGGTTTGGTGCAGGTGTGGCGGTGACGGCTGGGACGGCGAATGTCGGGTAGTCGGCGCCGTCAGTTGCACAGTGTACCACAGTTTGGCTTCACACTTAACATTCTTCCACTTGAAGCCAAATAAGAGTCATGAATCAAGTCACACCAAGTCCTATCATGCCTCTACATAACTCATGTTTATTTCTTGGTAGAATCTTAGTGAGCATATTAGTAGGGTTCCTATTTGTATGGATCTTTTCCAAGGATAATTGTTCTTCCTCCAACACATGCCGAATCCAATAGTACCTTAAGTCAATGTGCTTGGTTTTTGAATGAAATGCTCGGTTTTTCGCCAAGTGAATGGCACTTTGACTATCACAATATAGCAAATACTTGTCCTGCTTTATTCCTATCTCTCCTAGGAATCTTTGCATCCACAACATCTCTTTACAAGCTTCTGTTGCAGCTATGTACTCTGCTTCTGTTGTGGAGAGAGCTACTATTCTTTGTAGCCTTGACACCAAGATACTGCTGCACCTGCAAATGTATAGAAATAACATGTAGTGGACTTTCTAGTGTCCATATCTCCAGCCATATCTGCATCTGTAAATCCTTCAAGCACAGTCTCATTATGACCAAAACATAAACAATAATGACTAGTACCCTTGAGATACCTCAAAATCCATTTTACAACTTGCCAATGATGTTTGCCTAGATTAGCAATGAACCTGCTCACTACTCCCACTGAATATCCAATGTCTGGTTGTGTGCATACCATGGCATACATCAAGTTGTCGACTGCTGAAGCATAAGGAATCCTACTCATCTCTTCCTTCTCCTTTTCATCACTAGGACATAATCTAGTGCTAAACTTGAAGTGGGCTGCAAGGGGTGTACCAACTGGTTTGGCATCCTTCATATTAAACCTGTCAAGCACCTTCTTAATATATTTTTCTTGTGACAGCCACAACCTTTTGTTTTTCCTGTCACGCATAATCCGGATGCCCAATATCTGTTGTGCTGGTCCCAAATCCTTCATTGCAAATTTGATACCCAAATATTTCTTCAACCTATTGATTTTATTATTATCATGCCCAATAATAAACATGTCATCCACATATAACAATAATATGATATACTTTCCTTGATCATACCTCTTAATATAGACACAATGGT
>Ga0115853_100222_pt1 | contig 17446 bp, 15 predicted proteins | sample InSIn5gowninarea_FD_83867 | JGI IMG/M metagenome (GOLD analysis project Ga0115853, IMG submission 83867)
ATGCAAATCCCCTAACATCAATAGTGTTAAGTATGAATTTGGTACCAAGGGAATGTACCCTTTATACTAAAATATATTAAACTACCAATTATATTTTTGAGATAAATTGGTATCCTCTAGAAGTCTCCATATGATCCTAGTCACTTTGTAATTTTCCAACAATTCTTGGTGAGACTTGGCAATCCAAATATGCATGGGTAACAATAAATAAAATAGAGATTACTTATTCTTGTCATTACTAGGTCCTACTCTATGAAAATGTCCAACTTAGTCAAGATCATGGCACCATGAAGCTCATGATGTTAGGATATGATCAATAATTGGGATGAAAAATTTGTCATTGATGGTCAACTTAGTGCGAGCAAAGAAATATAGAAACATGTTTCAATTTCCTTCTTTATTCAAGACCATGAATGCAAGTGATGAGTAAGGGTGGGTTAGGTAGATGAACCTAGTCTCTAGCATTTTGCAATAATAATTATTGGATTATTGAAACTTCTTAGAAAATAAGTGTTACAAGGGTTGCAAGCAATATATTTGTTAGAAATTATTAACCAATTACTTGTTCCTTTCTAAGTTTCTTTTCTAAGTTTCTTACTAGATATTTGAAAGAATAAATAAATGTGATTAAATGTAAATATGTAGAAATGTTTGAATCAATCTAGTTACCTTATGAAATGAAGTTATATTAATGAATTCAAGGGTTTTATGCTTCAATTAAACCCATGATACTCTTTTGTAAATGAGTACATGTTCTAAGTAAACTCAAGTGTAGTTTTTCTTATGCCCCATGTAAGATATCCTTAATGTGTAATTATCTTTATGTTTTTCTTTGAACATTTCATATTTTACAGGCTTTTGGAATGTGTCTATAACCAAACAAATGTAGTAGGTGGTTGCTTGCAAAGTGTATTGCTATGCCTTTATCCAAAACATTATTATATTTACTTGCATGTGGAATTTTTGTATAAATGTATGAACCTAGTTATATATGAAATGATGCGTGTTGGGATTACCTCCAATGATTGAGATATCTTATGCTTATGAAAGAGTGCTTGATAGGAAAGTGTAGGGGTGTTTGATAAGAAAACAATAGAGAAGGTGTATGTAATGTCTCTCTCTAGTAAATGTTTAAGTAATAAGCTATTGTACATGAAATCACCAATCTAATTGTTAAGCAATTGCAAGGAAATAGAGAACATAACAATACCATGATATGGAAAGATATGTTAAATCTCGAAGAGGAATGCTTAGGAGGAATATGTGTGTTAAAATTGGACTTGTGAGTTATTGATTTAAAGATTTGAAGATTCTCTTAGTGCAAAGTCTTAAGAAAGATAACTATACATATAATACAATTAGAAAATTTAAAATTCAATTTTTCAATTAGGTTTGTGGTAGTAGTGACGGGGTATTAGGTGGGAAGATATTGCGACTTTCTCCTACAATAACTTTTTCCTTTGGGCCAATACTTCCTTTAATAAAGATTATCTTTAGTGGTCACCTCTTGAATATTATGGATAAAGACCATTAAATATCATGCTTAAAGATGAAGAAAAATTATTAACAATTGATTATTTTAAAACCATTGAATATTATGCCTTTGCCACTAACTAATAATAAAAACCATTGAATATTATACATAAAGATGAAGAAAAATTATTAACAATTGAATAATTTAAAGTGGTGATAGTTGATCATGAATTGAAAACAAAAACACCCTCATGAAGAAACTACTTCATTCCTCTCACACTATTTTGGATAATAGACCAAACTAGATATTCAATTTATTACTATTTTTAAATATTTAGTATTATTTTAATAATATAAGAGATGGATATTTCAATTATGAAAATGAGTAATAAAAATATTTAACCATGATTTAATTAAATTTACTTCCAAGAATATATAACAGCGATTGCTTAGAATGCCAATATATGTGGAAAAATGATTGATTATTGGAACGTGATATGATAGGGAATGATGACTCAAGAAAATAAAAGAAGGAGAAGGATAGTAATACATGAAAAATGTATATTTACTCTTTTTATTTTATCTTTGCAAGGGAATAAGACATCCATAATATTTTATAATTTATTTTTAAATATATAATATATTTTATTGAGTCGAGAGGCTCATTTTACAATCTAGTAGGGGGATGTGTAATTCCTTCCGTGCTCAACTTAAAGTTGACACGTGTCTAATTTAAAAAAATAATAAAATATTACTTAAATGTAAATTTATATGTCGGATCTAACAGTCTACACCTATGGTTTTGAGCTCATGGTTTTGAACCCATGGTTTTGGTCTCATGATTTTCTCTATTTTCTTCCATTAGAAACTATCTTGAAAAGTCTACAATGTAGTTTTCATTCAGTTCATGGTTTTGAGCCCATGGTTTTTTCTATTTTCTTTCATGAGAAACTATATATATATATGTAATCTATCATGGTCTAGACATGAAAACTTACAGAGGTTGTATGGGGTTGTAGAAGATAAGAGTTGAAGTGAAACTTGATGTATGTAAATTTTCCCTATGATTTTTCTCAATAGATTGAGTTGAGTTTTCCACATAAAATCAATGATGTGTTATAGGGGGTTTGCACCTCAAGAGACCTGATCCCTCTCGATAGATCCGGTTTTAAGATGGATCTATGCTGGTTAATATAAAAATAAAGATTTTAATTAAAAATAAATTATAAAAATATTTTTTATAAAAATCACTTCCAAATATATAACAACTGTGGAAAGTAGTCAGGTAATGCAAAATGATGAGGTGGTTAATGTTTTTGTTAGAAGCTTAGATTAATTTTCACTTAATTATTTGAAGAGGAAGCTTAGAGCTATCTTAGAATAGATCAGGAAGTGAATGTGAGTTATTCCACTTCCTAGTTAAGTGGTTCAAATAGAAAATACAAGCAATGCCCCCTCAAGACACTAAAAAGGGTTAGGGGGAGAAAAAACACAAAGAAGATCCTAGATGTCTAAATATGTTATTGATCTAGATTTTGTTAATCAAGTCAAAGACTCAATCACTACAAAAAGGTCAAGTAATGATGAATTCTATTTATTCCTAGACAAACATCAATTGAGTCTACATGGTCAACATGATAGGGGGAGAGTTATTGATAAAACAAAGAGGTAGTCTTCCAAGTCCCATGATATAGAATATGGACTATATATGAATAGATCTAAATGTAGCGAGATATTATCATTGGGTGAAGTGACTGTATAAGGCAATAATGGTCATCTAAAGTAATCAAGGTTGGCATTGATAGTATAAGGACTAACTCTACTGAGAAAAAGGGAAGCCACATTCACAGGGGGAGTTACCCTTTGTCATTTATGTCAAAGGGGGAGGAAATATAGGAAAACATGACGCAATTAACAAGAGGACAATATGAGCAAAGATGTTTTACTATGGTGTTGACATCAATGCCAAATGGGGAGATTGTTGGACGAAATTGGCATTGATGTCAAATGAATGATCCTTCTAATTTAAATTTTGGTGTATGCAATATTTCACTGAATTATATCTACCATCGTAATTTTGTTACAATAATATGATGTCGTTAATTTGTGTTGCTTGCATTTACAAAGTTACGCAACCTAGGAGTGGTTTATTTAGCAGTGTTTGTGTGGGATTAAAGAAATATGGCAGAGTGTAGCAAGGTTGGAAGTTCCAAAGACGTTGATTACTCAAAGTTTGGATGATGACTTATATTCATCGTGTTCGCTTAATATGCATTCTAGTTTAACAAGTCCACCGATCATTGAATTCACCCAACTAAAAATGGACGCAAAAGGTTTTTGCAATACGATTCACTGATGATTGAAGTCTGGCGTGTAGGTTGTAAGAGCGGTTTGTACCATTGATGAGTGGTTAGATCCACGACTATCATCACTTCACATAAATGGTTTCAATCAAAGTTAATGGATCATTTTTGAGAACTTGTGTAGAGAGATAAATCTAACAAGGGTGATAGGTCTCCTCTTAGTCAAAGCACAATTGTTGGACATGTGGCACCTGATAAATGAAAAAGATCTAACAATGCTAATGAAATTGCAGATACCAAACCAATGGCTCAATTGGTTACACTTGATAAAGCGACAAGTACAAACAACATGGAGATATAGTGGCATGACATGGTAGTGATGTGGTAGGTCCACTTGGCTAACTGATAGACCCACGTGTGAATCAATGGGTCAACATAAAATTCAAATCTCATGTATAAATATGTGATCATCTGTTGCGCAAAATGTAGACTAATTCACATATTTTTGGCATATGCTGATGGTGCTCTAAAAGTCTTGAAGTTGATCAGTTGTAGAGTAGAGTCGAATCAAATATATAGGGTGCTTTCTAAATGACGAGAGAGTTTCAAAATATGGTAGGAATGACACTATTCCTCTGTATATCACAGAGACAATGTAATCAGTAATAAGCAGTTATTCGAAGATCAGGGAATCCGAGTTTGTTGTAGGTATGTAGAAAATATTGAAAATTGCAAGGGTGGTAGGGTGGAGCAAGGAAATCTGAGTTGGTGCTAGGGATGATTGGTGTGCTCACAAGAGTAGGTGCTTTTGCAACATTAGTTTTTCAAGTTGGTGCTTGCTGAGAGATTTGTGTTCCTCACTAGGGTTGGTGCCCTTGTAAACTTAGCTTGAGGAATCAGTGTTTTTGTAAGACATTGTAAAAGATCAATTAAAGAACTATTTCCAAAGTGGTTTTCTCCCATTCACGGTTTCCACCACAAATCCTTTGAATTATGTGCATGTTTTATAATGTTACATAATATTGTTAATGCTATGATATATTTCTATAGCACTAAAGAAAATAAATAAGTGAAGAAAAACTTAAATCTTAAATTCAAATTTTCAATTAACTTAATGGTAGTAGTGATGGGGTACTAAGTGTCAAGATATTGAGCCTTACTTCTGCTACAAGAATCCTTTCCTTCAGGGAAATACTTCCTTTAGTGAACATTATCTCTAGTGGTCACCTCTTGTGAAGTTTAAAGAAATGTCTCTTATCGAATTTTTATGGTTTTCATATTGAAGAATTTTTAAGAAAGTGTACTAACTTGCTAGTTAAATGTTAACATTATATCAAGGAATTGGATCTCATAGATTTATATGAAATATAGGTTTGTCTTGACTAATTCAAACAAATTGATATTGGAAAACATTGAAGGTAAACTTAGCCTTCTAGTTCCTCAAGCTTCGTGGTATGACAAGAATAAGACATCCATAATATTTTTAAAATTTATTTTTAAATATATAACATATTTTATTAATATAAAAATAAATATTTCAATTAAAAATCAATTTTGTTAAAAGTTTAGATTAATTTTCACTTAATTATTTGAAGAATAGATTTAAAGTTTTCATCGAAGCCACCCACCAAAAAGACCGCGAGATGGAGGGGGCTTAGTTGAACGATCAGGATCTCCTTTTCCTCGGCCCGCAGAAGAAGGAGAAGGAGAAACATAAGAATTCTTGGGGATGTTGTAAGGTGAAGGAGAAACAGAAGATTTCTTGGGGAATTTGTTGTTGTATGGAGATGGAGAAGGAACTTTCTGAGTAACCCTCGCTCTCTTCTTGTCGTAAGAGCTGAAAGAAGTAGGAGTAGGAGAATTTGAATATACTTGATGATCATGCGATTTTGATTTTGAAAGTAAAGGAGATTCTATTTTCTTCGCTCTCTTGGCTCCAGCTCTGGCATAGCAATCTGCAATTTCGTTGCCTTCGACTCCTGAATGCGCCTTCACCTTATGCATATGCACCTTCGTGGACCAATTGTCGTCATTGATTTCCTTCAATATCCTCTCCCCCAATCCATTGTTGTCGTCGCTCGGTAATGGCCTTTCCCCATTTTGAAGGACTTGTAGATGCGTCAGCGCATGCTCGCTGTCCGTGAAGATGTCCACGCGATCGCGCGTTTTATGATTTTTCTTAACATCGCTAACGGCTTCCAGTATTGCTTTCGATTCTAGTCTCAAAATATTGTTTTTGTGTTTTTCGTACGGATAGGGTTTCGCCATGTGTATGTTCAGTCCCGGGGAATAAACACCATACCCCCCCTGGCCCGTCTGCTTATCCAAACTCCCGTCTGTGTATATGTTGTTGGGATCCTGACCCTTGACGCAGTCGCATGAACTGCTGTTCTTGCTCCCATACTTCAATAGTTCCTTCCCCTTACAAATTGTAAAATCAAGAAGTCCCATTATGTTTTCTGCTCACTCTCCGCTAATTTGCTATGCCTATGCTTCCATTGCTTTAGCTTTAGCTAGGAGGTACGTTGGAATATTAGTATTACTATCCAAACGACATGCCTCTCTCTCTCGACGTCCCGTCCCGTCCCGTCATTTAATTACAATTGCAATAACAACAACCATAACTAAACAACTGAATATAAGTTTACAGCAACTTGAACTACGAACTCATCAAGTACAGACAATGCTTGAAGGCTTTCATAAATTTGCTAATGTTCGAACTAGCAGTCCGTTTGATGGAAAGAGTGAAGAGTCCACCTGGCACTATCATATATGTATTTTCAGTCCCGAGGAATAAACACCATACCCCGTGGCCCGTCTGTGTATATGCTGTTGGGATTCTGACCCTTCACGTAGTCGCATGCACTACTGCAATAGTTCCTTCCCCTTACAAGGATCAAGAAGTCCCATTGGCTGGTCGTGATTGATTGTGCTCATTAGAAGTATTGTTATTGCTTGAAGAGGAACACGCATAGAATGGTGAAGGGTGACACAAGAGGTTCATGTGCGAGGGGGATGATGTGACATAGTTTCATACATCTTAGCATAGCAGAGGATGACTTAGTGCTATTGGTCTACACATTGATAACTTGCAACGGAGGTGGGAGGGAGGCCAATCATGCGTCATTTGCACAATTCAACCCACAAGTATGTAGATTGAATGCACACTCGTCACTTGGAGGTGGACTATGTTTTGTAACTATCGTTCAATGACTAATATAGCTGATTTTGTGGTTAGAGTTAGTTATGGCATCACTTCTTTTTTTTAGTTTTTTATATAATTTCTTTAATTTTTAATGGGGATGTGTCACACATATGGGGATGTGTCACACATATGTAGCAGGCTCTAATCCATTCTTGAGTTAGTTGAGCTAGAATTGCCATGGTCAATTTATTGTAACTATGAATATCTTGTTGAGCGGTAACAAAGTTGCCCCACCATGGTATTCTTATCAGTGTAAAATTGTCAGTAAAGTGTTAGTGCCATGTTGATCTTTCATAAGATTGCTTTAGGCGTTGATGGTTAAGTCAAAGTGACAAAAAATAGTAGTGGTTGCAATAGTGGTTCTAGCTATTACAACAAAATTCCAGAGATGTTGTAGTAGCAGTGAAGAACCCATTTCTCAAAAGATTTAAAATAGAAAATTAATCCCAATTCTAGTATAAAAGTTGATTTCTAGCAACACATTTTTTAGCATAAAATTAACCAATGTTCAGTGAAGGATGCACTGATTATTGAGCCCACAACCTCAATAACAACAATTATTTCCGAGATATAGAAGCATCATTAAACCTCCCTGCGAAGAATGACTTAGAGTGTGTTTTCAACCAAAGTTTTAGAGTTGTCTACAATAGATTGAAGAATAGGTGAGAATGGTAGCAACATTTCCCAACCATAGTACAATTGGAGGAGAAGATTTTAGGAATAGTACTTGGTGTTGATAGTGATTTCTAGATTGAAATAGTGTAGAATGGATGAACCCTATATTCTACCACAATTCCAATAAACTTGGTGGCTACCCTAGGTGGTACATTAGTAGTCTGATAAGATGGATTGTAGAACATAGTGATAGTAGAGTAGAGTACAGTAGCGAATGATGGATATGTGCTACCCATAGATTCCAAGAGGGTGCAACACAGATAGGTGGGGTCAAGGCTAAAGAGAGGTGCCAAGAGGGTGCACAAAGAGAGAGAGAGAGAGAGAGAGAGAGGAGCTAAGAGGGAGCACTCAATAGCAGCAACAGTAGGAGATCTGGAAGCTAGTAGTCAAGAGGATGATCACAGTGTTGCAGTGGTAATGTAAGCAAGCGTGGAGGTCCTGTTGTACCTAGTGTTGACAGGGGGAAAAATCCCTCACAAAAAAGGGGGTCACATCCTGTTATGCAAGTCCCAATTAGACTCGTGAACATTTGGTGTGGTAGGTCCGATGGGATTATGGCGCCATTACCATTCCAGGGGGGTTGTTGGTGGGATTTAAAGTTTAAGAATAACAAAAGATTTTGGTTGATGGAATCTATCTATTGTAACCAAACTACTATAATCTAAACTAATCTAATCTATCTCGTGAGAGCTTGTCTAAAATTCTAACCACAAGAATAAGCAACCCATCAAATTCATGAAATAGATCGATGAAATGTTAATGAACAACTTACTTTTCAATTGAGACTCAAGCAAAGTGAAATAGTTCGAAATTACTAAAGTACCAATTGCCTTGTAATTAGAAACACCTTATTTCTAGTTTGACAATCATATTAAGTTTGGCATGCAGAAGGAAGTAGTTCACAACACATGTTGCACTCAAAATGATCCACATTACTCAATGCATAAGAGAATATTCCGCATATGGCAATGGACAATATCAAATCAAACCAACAAAATACTTCCACAACTCACAACTCAAAGGACTAAAGAGAATGAGGAGAATAGTCCACTCTCATTAACTGATCAACTAAAAGCATGAGAAGATAAGTTCCGACCCTTCTCTCAAATGAGAAACTTAAATATATAGAGTTCCAAGGTGGGATTTGGGTTACACTGACCTTTGGGTTTTCATATTCCCAAAGTGTCCCTTGGAATTTCTCTTCTCTTAATTTACATAAATTCAGAAAATATGAAGACTCTTTATATTTCTCTTTTATTTATTTACATAAACGATATTCTTATTTTGATTCTCCTAATGAGAATTAAATCCCTAATTAACTAACCTAATATTTACAAACTAATTTACAATAATATTAAATCATCCTCCTTGACTTGAAATAAGTTTTCTCCATTCTAAGTCGATAACTTATTTCTCTCGAGGATTGGAGAGATTAGCTATTCTTGGCATTGAGAGTGATCAGTTGTGCTTTATACGCATTTCCATATTGTCTTTTGAAAATATGTTGAACTTGAAACTTTCCATGACAAACTTTGCTACAGATCTTTGAAATTCTTCATCGTACTTGAGATCTCACGGACAAAACCTTCATCTTTACATCCATCTTTGTATTCACATTCCTTCAAGACCATATTCATAACATCTTCATGATTTGATTTTCTTCATAAACTCCTCAGTTGTTGTTTCACATTCATCCTGCCAGAAAACACAAGCCATAATGCATTCGCCTAGTTCAAACAAAATAAATCTTATCTCTAACCAAATAATGCTACAGTACATCATCTTCTAAACACTTAACTTCTTGTCACCATATGTAGATATAAGATAAAATGAGAAATCCCTCATAACATATCTTCAGATCAGAAAGTTGTAACAAGTGAAACTACATGGATGAACAATATTAATTACTAGCACCATGGAGATATAGGAGAGTAACACAAGCATGATACTATACAAATTTCATCCATTCACTTACAAAACTATTACAACTTGAAAACTATTAAGGAAAACTTACCTCTTAAGTTTCCCTATAAATTTTCAAACTGTGAATGGTCGTTTCTTTTCTAAACCAACAAATTGTCATAATCCTCCTTTTTCAGTAGACAATTATTTTCATCCCAAAAATGAGGCAGTCCCTTTTCAATCAAGGGCTTAAAGAGAGAATAAACATGCTTGATTTCCTTATGTAATTCTTCAATCTTCAGTTTAACCTTCCACAAAGAAATATATTTATCAAGAATCTTCTATACTTAGTGGATCATTTGGAATCTATCATGTATCTTGAAAGCTCTCAAGGCTTCATCAGAGGAGAATTTAAGGAATTTAATCATAGAATGTGGTTTTGGCACAGGATCTTTATGCATCATATACAATTGTTCATTGGCCTTTCTATATTTTTCTAAGGCTGAGTAAATATAAGCCTTCTTGGCTTCCAGTCTTTTTAATTCTCCCCGGAACTTGGTTACCTCTACTGCAATAAGATCCCAAATTGAATGCTGAGCTGATTGTAATACTTATTTTCCTCTCAACCTATCTTTTAGCCTGGTATTCCTATCTTAATACTCTTTATTTGCTTTCTCCAAATCTTTCTTTTCTTCCTTCAAAGTAATAATCTCTTTTTCTTTGAGAGATACCTATGATAGAGACCTTGTTAGTTCCTTTGTATCCACTGGTTGAGAAGTAATAGGAACTATCTCAACTACTGCTTTGTTCATCAATTCTTGCTTTTCCTGTTCTTCCTGCAATGATTTAGACTTCAAATCCAATACTTCTTCCTTTAAGTCATCATTTTTCTTTTTATAAACTAGAATTTCCTCTGTTTGAGGATGGTTTGTAACATAAAACTTTAATTTCTTCTTCATATTTTCTATCTTCTTATCTTTCTCATCCAATGACTTTTTAGTAGCCTTACTTTCGTTATCCTTTGGTCTTGGGCTACTAGATCAACTTCAAGTTTTTTAACTTGGACTTTCCATCCTTTAGATGCAACTCTTTCTCTTTTAACTTTTTCTTCAAGTTTAGTTGGCTTACTTTCTAACTTAGATTTATTCAAATAAGATTTAAGTAGATCTGAGTATAAAACCTCAGAAGCTTTCTTATGAAAGTTGATTTTGTCTGGGACAACTATTTTATCCATCTAAATCTAGACTTGAGATCCTTCTATCTAATCATCCATTGCAATTCTTAAAGTATTGCTATCCCTTTCTCTTACATTTAGGAGAGAAGTGCTTGTAAAGGTGTTCTTTCTTACTTCCTACATTAGTTTAAAGTTCTCTTCAACTGATAAATTTCTTTCTTCTAAGAATTTCTTCACCATATCCTATTTAGAGTCATACAATGAAGTTTATGTATCAAAAATGTATTGTTGCACATCCATGGCAGGTTTTGAGCTTTTCTCAATAACAACTATTTGAGAGATTTATCTTTCTGAGTTGGAGATAGAATGTGAGACCGAGTAAGAAATTGTATGAGACATTTCCTTATTATGAGAAGGCTCTTAACGCATATTTCACTAAAATTGGAAATAATTTATTACAAGGACATGCCCAGAGTTGAGTTTTTTGGTTATTTTGGAATTCCAGATTGACTATATAATTCCAAATTTAATGAAATATGTGTTTCTTCCTAGATTGGGAATCCTTGGATCTTATTTATGGATTCCTCTTCAGCATATTCTATAGTTACAATTTATTTTCCTTGAGTAAATACTCTTTCCTTTTTTACAGTAGTATCTACCTCTATATTAGTAATCTCTGTTATAGGTCTCTTCAGAGATCTTTCACCTTTGAATGGAGTAAGTGTCCCTGTAATTGTGTCAATCATGGTTCGTTCTTTTGACCCTTTGTCTTCTTTTTTTCCACTACTAGACATCTCTGCATCCCGTCCTGTATAGCTATGATTGGCCTTAGCTTCCACATCTTCTATATTCTCACATGTACCAAGTCTTGGGGCTAATTTCCTTTGAGATATTATGTGTTTAGGATCATACTTAACCTTTTTATCAGACTGAAAGTTCATACTTTTGAGAATACTTTGGAAAAATGTTACAACAAAAGTAGAGTTAACTACAAAAGGCTCAATTGTGTATTTGAAATTCATATTAGAGGCCTTATTATGTTTCAGGAACATCTCACTCTCAACATGCAACCTTTGTCTAAGAAATTCTAGAACAAAAATTCTTTTTGTAAGGAATATTGGAAGTCTATAAGGCTCATTCTCAAATCCATATATCCTTAATATTGTAAATTCCTTATAAAGAAACTAGTCTCCTACTATCTCATTGGAGTTTTGCGGACAAGCTTTCATCGCTTCTGTCATCCTTGGTAGAGAAGCACCAAATATTAGCTTGTAAATGGATGACATGATCTTATCAATGAAACTGATAAAAGTCATAGTGTAATTTCTCTCTGATAAGTTAATATTTTTAGCAAAAAACTCTGGCTGCATCTACTGTAGAGTCTGTAAGTTTCTATTTATGACTATCAACATTAATAAAGTTTGATATCTGAAAATATTTCTAGAATTGTGTAAATTTTCTAGTTGAAGAGTGATTCTTTCAACTAGAAATTCATCATATTTAAAATGGTGTTGTTCTTTTGATTGACTAACAAGGTATAAAGTTCCTATCATGACTTCAGTGACAAATTGATCACTATTGAGACCTAGAATCTGACTTAATAAAGAAAATATGGCTTGAATATGTTCAGAGAAGGATGAGATATCATAGGGACATGTGGCATGAGCTTGATTGACTTTTGGCTTCAATAATTTATCCATAAAAGAGGTAAGTTATTCCGAGGTTAGGGATTTAATGGCAACAAAACTGGATAATTCAAAAAATTGGGTGACTTTTTGCCCGATGTTTGGCAGGGGTAACCCTAACGATCTTCTGATGGAATTTGGATTTATTGTGCATATGATATGGGAACCGTTAGACAATAAGACCCGGGAATTGGATTTAACATAATTTTTCACTATCCAGTGAACGAAATCCTGGAAGGGAAAAGTAGGTTCAATAGTAGCTTTAAACAAGGATGAACAGAAAGCATAAGGGATGGAATTTTAAATCTGGGTGAGATTATTTTTAATCTCTGTTAGATTTCCTAGAGTTAAAATTGTTTTAGATATTTTAGCATCTAAATCAACAAGCCATTCTTCCTTCGGATCAAGTTGCTGACATGTTTGGATGATCATGGTGGAAGCCATTTGAATTCTTTTATTTCGACTGGTAGCGGGACATAGTTGCAGAGCGTTGAAAAGTTGATAGGAGTTTGCAAAAGTTAAAACCTTTCCCATTTGTATAGCAACAAACGGTTAAATCAGGACCATTAGTGCTTTAAATGGTTGGGAGGGATAACCATTGGCAAAAAATAGATAAGGTTGCTTGGGAGATGAAAGGCAAAATGCAAAAGTTGTTTTGTCATCTCTCGAGCAACTATATTTGTTGACGCGTACTCCAAATAAATCCCACCGGTATTTTGATCGGGAGGCACTCCTTTTTTTATCACATGACCATGTTGGTCTCCCAAGCAAATGCGTGTTGTTGATTTTTTAGATCAACACGGTCAACTCATCCCTCGATTAAATACCGACCATCGGATTTAATCAGGACCCACAACCTTTAAAAACTTTGAGTTGTTACTTTCTAGTGGTGATTTGACCTCCGCTTGTCCTTCCTCTAAATTTTCTTCCATTCTAACCTTTGCTATGTATATTTATACATTCACTAAACTATTTCAGAAACTTAGCCATTTTTTTGTTGTTTTACCGCTTTCTTTAACAATTCTCTAATTGTAGAAGGTCACTAACCTTTTTAAGAAGAGATCCTTTATGAATTTCTCCGAACTTATATTTTATTTATCCTTCCGCCATATGTAGAAGTCCTCCATATTTCGTTTTATATATAGAATAACCTATCTTATTCCAAAAAAACATTACTCAACCTGAAATTCTTCTAAGAATTTACTGGTGATAACAACTAACTCCATCTGGGGATGCTGATCCCCTGTGGGGTAGAAAAGAACTATAGATCAGTTCCAACTGCATTGGGTTATCTGTACACAAAATTTCTTGAAATATTTTTCAGAATAAAGTGAAAAATAACAACATTTTTTGAATCTCATGGCCTTCTCTGTGGGCTTCAAATTCATCCTGTGTTGTCCACACATGCTTTTGAAATTTCAAAATGTTATATACAATGATGTAAAGGTAAAATACTTTAACTTAGATAATGTTTAAGGAACCTTCCATTAACAGTCCCTAATTCAATTGTCACATCTTCTAAACCTATTAAGAAGAAGGATTTTTTTCGAATAAACGAAGATACTTTGTAAGGACCTTTCCATAGATCATCAAATTTACCGTGTTTACATTTATCCTCATATATGGCATCCCATTTTAATACCAGATCTCCTAATTTGAAATCATCAGCCTTAACTTTTTTATCAAAAATATGTTTCATCTTTTCCTGATAAGTCTGTGCCTTATCACACAATTCTTCCCTGATTTAATGTAGCTTGATCTGCTGATTGGTTCTTCTTTATGTTGGATTGAGTTCACTATTCTCTTCTTGGATATATTTCATTACAGGCATACCTAAAGAAGCTGGGAATATAACATTAGTACCATATACAAATTTAAAAGGAGAAGTACCTATGGATTTCTTTGTACTTACCCTGTTTTCCCATAAAGCATATACCAATTTTGAATGCCATGCCTTTTTGTTATCTTGCAAAAGCTTCTTGATTGTTCTGACTAGGCTTTTGTTGGAAGATTCTGCCAAACCATCACCTTGAGGGTAATAAGCAGTAGAGTGAGACAAAATGATATTATAATCAATACAAAACTTGACTAATTTGCTTGATGTGAATGCCTTTGCATTGTCTTTGATGATCTTCCTTGGACAACGAAATCTTGCTAATATATTTGATAGAAGAAAGTCAATGATTACTGTCTCTGTGGCTAGTCTGGTTGGAATAGCTTCTACCCACTTAGTGAAATAGTCAGTAATAGTAAGAATCCATGTATGTTGTCCTAAAGAAATAGGATTAATTTCTTCTATAAAATCCAAACCATATTGTTGAAAAGGAGTTTCCACAGAAATAGGTATAAGAGGAAGTGGCATCATCTTTCTTTTGCCTTCAAAAATTTGGCATTCATAACATGTTGACACCTCTTTGTAAACATCTGAAAATAAAGTAGGCCAATAGAACCATTCTCTTAAGATTTTGTATGCAGTAGTCTTCCAAAAGAGATGACCTCCACAATCCTTTTTATGGAACTCATTTATCTTTCCCCTTTCCTTTGTTTCTAATAAACAATTGAGGAATATCCCTCTAGGATCTTTCTAGTATAAATAGACATCTAGAATGCAATATTTAGCAGACTTTAACTTTACAGATGTTGCTTTTGACTTTGATAATTCAATAGGTGCTTGAAGGTTCTTTAAGACATAGATATAATCAGTATACCAAGATGAAGCTAAGTAATCAAGACATACTTCTTTTTCATTATTCTGAATATCAGGACCTGCATTTGTATCTAAAAAGTTTATTTCTAGAAAATAAATACTTGGATGGGTCATAAGCTTAGCTAATCCTTGTCCTCTAACCAATTTTGTATGTTTGGTATCTAGATCATACTCTAACAATATAGCTATCCATTTAGCTCTTCTGCCTTCTGGGTCAGGCTCAAGGAGTATATCTTTAACTGCTATGGAAGGTACAAATGCAACTGTGTGAGAATGTAGTAAATACACTCTAAAGTCCTTTAATGCTATGATAATAGAAAAAGGCTTGTTTCTCCATGATGTTATATCTAAGAGGAGTATCTCTCAGAGGCTTACTGTAAAATGATATGGGTTGTTCTAATCCTTCGTCATTTTTCTGCTATAGAATCCCTGCTATAGTACGCTGTGAAGCAAAAGAGTAAATTTGGAAATCTTTAGTAAAATCAAGATTAATTAAAACAGGTGCCTAAGTTAATGCTCTTTTAATATCAATAAAATACTTTCTAGCTTCCTTAGTCCATATAATTTCATTGTCCTTCTTTAACATGTCAGTGATACTCTTCATGATTTATGCACAATTAGGAATGAACCTTCTAAGAAAGTTAACCTTCCCAATGAATGATTGTACTTCCTTTCTGCTCCTTGGTATATCAATTTTCTCAATTGCCTCTACTCTGCTAGGGTCAATTCTTATTCCATCTTTTGATATTATGTTCCCTAATAGTTTTCCTTCTTCTAAGGCAAAATGAGACTTTTTGGAATTAAGAGAGACTCCAAATTTTATGCATTTTTGAAATACTTTTTCTAAATGTTGAATATGCCTTTCATAATTTTTAGAAAATACAGTTATGTCATCTAAATAAATGACAACAAACTTATCTCTTTCCTCTGAAAAGGAAATGCCTGTAGCCCTTTGAAAAGTAGCTCCTACATTTATTAGACCAAAAGGCATCTTTGAGTACATGAAGGTACCCCGTGGAGTAGTGAAGTTTGTTTTCTCTTGGTCTGTTGGATGTACCAAGATCTGATTATAACCAGAGATACCATCCAACATGGACATTCTCTATGAAACTACTACCCTTTGCAAAATATGATCCATTTTAGGAATTGGATAATTGTCCTTAAGAGAGACTTAATTTAGATTTCTAAAGTCAATACAAATTCTTATATCTCCATTCTTCTTCCTCACTGGAACTACATTTGCTAGCCATTTTGAATTCCTTAAATCTACAATGATTTTTGTATCAAAAATATTTTTGATTTCTTTCTCTATCAAAGGTAATAACAATGGGTTTATTCTTCTCAACTTTTTCTTAAAAAGCTTTTCATTTTCTTTTATAGGTATAGTATGTTGAATAAGTGATGTATCATAGACTTTGAGGTCTTCATACTTCCATGCAAATACCTTTGAATACTCTTTTAATGGAGACAAGTATTTTCCTTTAGCTTCTGAAGGTAAATTTGTAGAGATCTTGATAATTTTTTGATCTTCATCTGTTACTATATTGCAATCTTCTACTTTTGTTCCATTAGGAACCATCCCAGGACATTTGGACACATCATCCTGATCAAAAAGTTCTTCTAAAGGAAACAAACCCTCTGGAAAATAGCTATTTTTTAACTGAATAATCTCTTTATCAACAATATGATTTAGAAAGACATCTTCATTCTGATTTGTATCTTCAACTTTTTCTTCTTCCCTATCCCATCAATTGTTAAATTTTCAAACTCATCTGAAAGAGTTCAAAATTTATTGATATGTGAGTCATCCTCAAAAACCTGCTAGTACTTAACATTATCAGGTACTGATGGCCTATGTTTTACCTATATTTGATATCTTATATTAGGATATATAGGTATTTTGAAAACACTTGCTACAACTGCTAGAGCATCAACAATATGATTTTGACTTCTTGGGATAAATGATAGTTGAAATTCTTCAATACTTTTAAGCAAATCCAACACCATATTTCTATAAGCCCTCATTCTTGGGTGCTTTTCTTGATAAGTACCTATCAATTTTTTTATTACAAGCTCTGAATCTCCATAAATATGTACTATTTTAGCTTGTAATTCTTTCATAATTTTGAGACCTAAAATTAAAGCTTCATATTCTCCAACATTGTTTGTACATTCAAAATAAAATTTATAAGAAAATAAATTATGTTTTATACAATAAGGAACTATGATATCTACTCCTGCACCATCTCCTTAAAAAGGTTAGTGACCTTCTACAATTAGAGAATTGTTAAAGAAAGCGGTAAAACAACAAAAAAATGGCTA
>Ga0115853_100223_pt1 | contig 17442 bp, 11 predicted proteins | sample InSIn5gowninarea_FD_83867 | JGI IMG/M metagenome (GOLD analysis project Ga0115853, IMG submission 83867)
TTCTGGTAAAGAAGCAGGAACTTACCCTTGAAGGTATCAAGCAATTCTACATTGCTGTCGAAAAGGAGGACTGGAAGTTGGACACTCTCAACCTCAAACCCACCATCCTTGACTTCAACTTCTTCACCATCATCTTCAAGGATATTGCATTTCTCCACCTTTTTAATGCCTTTGCTTCCTTTACCCATCACCGAGTTCGCTAGCTCACCAAGTTCAACTTTCCCTCTACACCTCCCACCAAGCGAATCATACAACCTGACAATGGCACTCTTGCCCTTTCTCATGGGCAGCTCAGCTCTACTAACATCCTCATCATCTTCTCCACGCTTGACGGTATCCAGAATGATCGCCGGATTGCTATCCTCTGACATGCGAATACTCGCCATGAGCGGGGCGATGCGATTGATATCAGGATGCGAGCGGAGATACGACGTCAACTTGGTGTAAGGAAAGAGGGCGCGATCCGCCTCTCCTTTGACTTTTTCCGTCTCCAAGCCGTTGTTATCAGAGGAGGAAGAGCCCGCCATACTCAAGGGATTATTCAACTCCCTCGCGGCTCTCACAGTCCTCGCATCCAAAGGTCCCTGATGCGGCAAAATCGCATACCTAAAAACATGCCGTCCCATATCCGCAAACTCATCCGGCGCCTTCGGACTCCTCAACAAACTAAGCCTCATCACATTCCCCTGCGTCGCAAACCCATATTTGCAATCATTCAGAATACTCACACCATAGCCCGCCTCCGACAAATCCGCCCATTTATGGCAGACGACCTCGAATTTCGCGTGGTCCCAGGTGGTGTTGTAGTGGGTCGGGCGCTGGATGATGCCGTATTGGGTTTCGTAGCTGGCGGACGTGTTGCGGATGTCGACGGGGAATTCGACTTTGAGGAATTTCTTGTCTTCGTGCCAGGTTACGTCTGCTGTGATTTCGATGGGGAGGATGGGTTGGGATTTGGTAACAGTGCTTTTGCTTGATGGTGCACGTAAGCTCACGGTCGTGAGGATACTGCTCTTCTCGCTGATTTTTGTTTCTGTGGTTACGGAGCAGAGCGTGTCGGTTTCTACGGTGATAGTGGTTTTGCCTGGCTTGAGGACTTGACGGGAGGAAAGATGGTAGATTTCGACGTCCCAAGCTTGCCAGTTTAGAGGCTTGTCGTCGAATATGACGAGTTGATTCGCAGCGGCACCTGAGGGAATGATTTCGCGGTCCGCAGACTTATCGTAGAGGGATGTGATTACGCCGGAGGTGATTGTGATTGAGAATTGTGAATTCTCTAGGAGGAAGACATCGGAGTGTGTTTCTTTGACTGTTACAGAGGGTGTGGATGGCTTGTTAGGAGTGGTGATTTCTGACACACCGTAGGTGCCAGCTGTCCATGCTGTGGTCTCAGCACACGTGCTTGAAGTGCTGGATGCTGGTATGGAGAGGTGCTGAGGACGGGACCACGGGAGGGTGTTGACTATGCAGATTTTGCCGCTATTGGCGTTGAACTCGCTGAAGCCGAGTGCTGTGAGTGCGTCTGCAATCAGTTTCTCCCCACTTTTGAAGACAGCAGCGTAGATCTGTAAGAGAGGGTTAGCACATAAATCCTGCTTCACCGATTACAAACTGTTCACCTTATCGGAGTCCTCATAACACATCCCAATCGAGCTTCCAGGTAAACAATCGTGGAACTGGCAAAGACAGATGCTTTCCCAAGCCTCATCAATCTCTTTCTTGGGGTACTTATACCCTGACTCACTTCCGGTAACCACATCCTGCAAACTCGCAATCGTAGCCAGCCACTCTACATCGTGCATTAAAACCTCGGCCTTGCGATTATTCCTCTTGTTGTTCGCCTGTGTAGTATACGTTCCACGATGCAACTCAAAGTACAACTCACCATACCACGTGACAAACTGTGTCCCATCTTCCGCCTTCTTCTCTAATCTCGCAAAGAAATCATCAACACTGTTTCCCATCGTGACACGCGGCAAACGTCCCACTTTGTCACTCAAACCCCTACACCTCCTCAACTTCTCAAGCATCTCCCACGTCGGTCCACCACCACCGTCGCCCTTACCAAACACAAGCAGTGACGTGGCATCTTGATCCATGCTCTTATGCTGCGTAATACTCCTTTGCACGTCCCCGAAATTCGCATCCGCAGTGTACGTCTCCGCTGGAGTCATATGACAGATCACCTGACTGCCATCCAAAGCGACCCAGTTGAATGTCGTATGAGGGAAGTTGTTGATGTTGTTCCAACTCAACTTCTGCGTAAAGAAGCGCGACATACCTGCAAGACGACACAGCTGCGGCAATTGTGCGGAGTAGCCAAAGGTATCAGGCAACCAAAACGTCTTGCATCGTTCACCAAAATTGCTTTCAAAGAAGCGCTGGCCGAGGATAAATTGGCGGACTAGAGACTCACCACTGGGCATGTTTGTGTCGTGTTCGACCCAACTTCCGCCAACGGGTTGGAAGACGCCATCTTTTACCTTTGACTTGACGCGGTCGAAGAGAGCGGGGTAGAGGGCTTTGAGCCAGGCATATTGTTGGGCTTGGGAACAGGCGAAGCGGTGTTCGGGGTAGCGATCCATGAGATTGCATTGGTTAGCCCAGGATCGCGCGACTTTGCGTTTTGTTTCTGCGAAAGGCCATAGCCAGCCTGAAGGTGTGTTAATATAGCAGGATAGAGTGGAAGTTTAGGTTAGACTGACAAGAGTCGATGTGGCATTGCCCAATGCCGTAGATTAGAATGTCTTCATCATCGTCATAAACTTTGGCCGAATCTACCTTGTCTCCCAAGTACTGTGTTGCAATCTCTCTGCACTCTTTGATACAATCATCTGTACCTTTGCCAGCAACGAAACAATCCATGATACTTGTCGCTACACTCAAAGCTTCGTGCTCCTCCCATGAATCTTCGGGAAATTCTCTTGCCGCGTCTAGAAGACATCCAAAAGTTAGCACGATCAGTCCTTCTAAATGCTCCTCACCCTATTTAACAAATGCGAAACATACCACTAATGACCCAAAAATCTGTCCTCAACTTCCTCGCCTCCAACCTTACAGCCACAACCTCTACCTTCTTTAACCTAAAATACCTCCCCATGTCCGGCGGCTGTATCGATTCGCCATGCCTTCCAACACCAAACATGCCATTACATGCCATTTCAACATAAAAGATGTGCTCTTTCCCATCTCTCCATTCTTTCGGCAGTACCCACTCAATCCTCTCCCCACCACCAGTTAGACCTTGCAAAGGCACGCCGTCCTCACTCCAAACCAAGCCTTCATTATCGGCATCCCAGTGAAACTCGAGGTGGTCTGATTTAGCATTGAGGATGAAAGAGGGCAGGGTCAGAGCGACACGGAACCAGTGGGTTGACCAGGAGGGACCGAAGGACTCGCCGATCTTGGTGGGTTTGTAGGTGTGCCAGCGGGAGGTTGCGTCTTTGAAGGAAGGGCGAGAGAGGTCTGGAGGTGAGTAGACGGAGAGGGAGATATGTGGTTCACCTGATGTTTTGGCTTCGTAGAGCTTACTATACAGATGTGATTATTAGTGGCTGGGGGTTGGACAAAGGGATGTGGATGATGGGAACGATCATGCATAGGACAGCCTTGGTTGCAAGCAAAGTTCGAAGCGCATTCAGTGGCTGACAACGATGACAAAGGATTCTAAACATACGCCAGAATACCATCATCATAATACTCCTTGTCGTTCGTAAACTGCCTCAGTCTGTCGACAGAGATGTGATGAATCTTCTTTCCTACTGGTCCTTTGACCTTGACGGGATACCTGGCCGCTGGCGTCTTGGGAGTGTTTGAGCCGCCACCCATCTTGGTGCTACGTCTAGTTAGAAGAAGATAGGACGACGAGGATGACGAGACGAAGGAGGGTACATTAGCCTCGTTCCCGCAAGGTACCAAGAGGCGGGGTTCACGTGATATGCAAGATCCCGCACATCTACCATGGAACGAGCTCTTATCATTGGAGCCTGAAACACAACCTCAAACAGCGTCCAACAAGGATACTAAAACCAGTATAAAGAGCAGTCTGAGCCATGGCAACAAAGCTCGCCGCCTCCGTCTTCGGCTCCAGCGCCATCTCAGCCTCCAGCATCCGTCAAAATTGCCGCAAAGTCATCTGTATAGGTCGTAACTATGCGTAAGTCCACAACAAGCACCCTCAACATCATCCTACTAAAATATCATTATATAACAGCGACCACATCACCGAACTCAATAGTGCCCGCCCTAAGCAACCTTTCTTCTTCCTCAAGCCACCTAGTTCCATCCTTTTGCCAGATGAAGGACCAGTACTACGACCGCGTGGGGTGAATATGCATTATGAAGTCGAGTTGGGATTGGTAATGGGGAAGAAGTTGCGGGATCTAGACGAACACGATGAAGAAGGCGCTATGGGTGCTATCAGCAGTAAGTTTATATGAAGACAGAAGCAGGGCTACGGTCTAGCTTAGTGCTTCATACAGCTCGAGATTCTGGCACGTAGATTCTAACAAGACGATGTTGTACCAGACTACCTCCTTACAATCGACATGACGGCGCGTAATGTGCAAGATGAAGCAAAAAAGAAAGGTCTACCCTGGTCCATCGCAAAGGGCTTTCATACATTCCTCCCTATTTCCCATCCAATCGCAACATCCTCCCTGCCAGATCCCTATGCCGCCGAGCTCTACCTCAATGTCAACGATCAGCAACGTCAAAGAGACAAGATTGAGTTGATGCTATTCCGGATACCACGGATGCTGAGTGAGATTAGCAAGGTCATGGACATTGAGGAAGGAGATATTGTGCTTACAGGAACACCGAAAGGTGTTGGGTCTGTAGGGACTGGTGATGTGATGACGTGTGGATTGGTGGTGGATGGAAATGAGATTGAAGAGGCGAGGATGAGTGTGCCTGTCGTGGATAGGGAAGGACCGTATCAGTTTAAAGAGACGTAAAGCAGTGAAAGCTAGAGGAAATAAAGCAAAGCATGCTGTAAGTGTGGCATACTGTCTATCACCAGTCGTCCATGTTGATCCTTCTGTTTTGCTTGTATGGCTTGGTGGGTACTACTGGTTTCCCGTTTCTACCCATTTGTTGGGCATATGGTGGAAGTGGCGTCTTTGGAAGACCAGCGACAGCCGGCGTAGCGGCTTTCAATATGGACAAGCGAACCTCTGCTTCTGGCTTAACGGTCTTCGATATGACATCGTCAATTTTTCTTTTCCTGTGCGATGGCGACAGCATTTCTGGTGAGATAGGTGGCGGTGTGGTACCAGTCACATTCCTGCTACCGGCTCGCGCAACCAAAGACTCATCTTGGAGGATGGCCTCGTCAGCCGGACCAAAGAGGCTGGACATTGACGGCACAGAAGATGAGCTGTTATCTGTAGTCTGTGCTTCAAGGATCCTATTGGTCGGAGGTATAGCAAATTCTGCTTGACTTCGTGTCATTCGTCTTGGGGAAAGAGCACTGCTGCTTTGAGTAGACGGCTGTGGTATTGAGTTAGCGAAGGGAGGCTTCGTTGCAGATCGAGTTTGGTAAGACGAGTGAGCATTGCGGCGAGCTTGACTTCTTGTCTGTCGGCCTGGGGTGAGGAATGGAGTAGCAAGTGTCTTTGCCTTTTCCTGCACGATGCGAGCTGGTTCGGGTAGGAGAAGTGGAGGGCTGCTCGGTAGGATATCTTCTTCTTCATCCAGATGCGACATTGTGGTTTGGCTGTCTACAGTGGCTGCTCTGTCAAAGCGAGAATCGTGCTTATGCGGTCGCGGTACTTTCGAATTGGCCGTATTGCCACTGATGTGGCGTGAAAGCTGGGCTGACGCGATGGTCATCTCAGAGTGTGGCTCAAGCCTGGCCATGTCACTTGTAAGTGTGGACGTTCTACCAAGTACTGAACGCTCCAGTCTGCCAACCTCGTCAACCAGTTTGACTTGTCCATGCTGCACCGAGCGAGCAATCGCCATAGCTTGTTCACTTTTCTGGTCGGCGTTCCTAAGGTTTTCATTGAGCTTGATCATGCCAGTCCCCACTCGACCTGTAAGGTCTTTCATCTCATTGCATTCTGTACTCAAATTGGTGATGCGATTGCCAAGTCCCCAGATTTCTCTTTCATCTTTCTTTTTCGACATTTGCACTTCTTCAACCGACTTGGACAACGAGGCTAGCTTCTGCTCTTGCATGTATTGCTTCTGCTGCACAGCAATTACCAGGTTGGCAACGTTTGTCACACCATCTCTAACGACTTCGTTTTGTTCAAGTAAAGCCTTAATAGAAACAGCAAGACCATCCTTGTTGAAATCTTCAACCAGCTGAAACAAAGCCGCCTGAACTGCTGAGGCTTTGGTGGCATTAGATGCAAGCTCATCAATCTTGTCATTCAGCCCTGCGTGTGCATTTTCCAGAGCAATAATCTGTTCTTTCAATGCTTCGATGGTCCGTTCCTGTTGTTCATGCTTTGTTCGAAAGATCTCAATAGAGGTAGCTTGCCTTCTCTGTGTGGTGTGAAGCGAACCGTTCTCTCGACGTATCTGCTCGCTGAAGAGCAGTGACTTGCCGAGAATGGCTAGCTGATTTTCCATTGCGAGATGGGACAGGCTGGACGTTGCCGGTCCAGTCAGAAAAACGTGCAAATGTGTACGTAGGTGAGATCGTGCAAAGACGATATTGATGATGGTAGAAGATGAGGAAAAGAAAGAAAGAGAGGTAGCCTAAGAACAGGAAGAAAGCGAAGTGGGGTCCTGCCAACAGGTGATCGGCAAGCCTGATGCAAAAGTGAGACAACGCTGAAACAAGAAGGAAGAACTGAAACAAATAATAGGATCCTTCCAACAGCTTCACAGTGCGCGGTCAACGTAGACAGTTAATGTTTCGATCTATCATTATCATCTCTGTAGCTGACATGGTAATGTATAACTACGTCAACACAACAAATCCCTCCCAATCCAACTCCTGGTATAAACAGCAAAGGGAATCTACCTGATAACTTTTTGGCCACCACTCTAGGGAATAAAACGGAATATCATGCAAAGAAGAACCAGTAGAAACCCGGCTGCCTTACTTCCTGTAACCTAACCCCTCAATAAACGTATACTGTCAACCAAAACAACAAAGGTCGTTGACGAAATCGTGTATATTCTCGTTCTGTTCTTCTTCTCTGAGCTTGTATGTCAACTTAGATCAAGTCGGCAACGTTCATGGGCATCTCCTCAATCTGTGTGCTGTAGAACTGCTCAATTTCTCTCATCATGCGGACGTCATCAGCAGTGACGAAGTTGATGGCAACACCCTTTCGGCCGAAACGACCACCGCGACCGATTCTGTGAATGTAGTTCTCACGATTGGCGGGCAAGTCGTAGTTGATGACGAGGGAGACTTGCTGGACATCGATACCACGGGCCAGAAGGTCAGTGGCAATGAGGACACGAGACGAGCCAGAGCGGAACTCCTTCATGATCATATCACGCTGACCCATCTCCATGTCACCGTGCATAGCGGAAACAGTGAAATCACGGCTGGTAAGCTTGTCGGTGAGCCAGTCAACCTTCCTGCGAGTGTTGCAGAAGATGACGGCTTGTGTGATGGTGACAGTTTCGTACAAGTCGGAGAGAGTGTCCAACTTCCAGTCCTCCTTTTCGACAGCAATGTAGAATTGCTTGATACCTTCAAGGGTAAGTTCCTGCTTCTTTACCAGAATGCGGACAGGGTCACGCATGAACTTGGTGGTCACCTCAAGAACGTCCTGGGGCATGGTAGCAGAGAGAAGGACGACCTGGGTTGATTGGGGAAGGAATTGGAAGATGTCGTAGATCTGCTCGGTGAAACCACGAGACAACATCTCATCGGCCTCGTCGAGGATGAACATCTTCATGGAGTCGGTCTTGAGAATACGGCGCTGGATCATGTCGTGTACACGACCGGGCGTACCAACAATGACGTGGGGACCGTCCTGAAGAGCCTTCATGTCGTCACGAACGCTAGTACCACCAATACAGGCGTGGCATTCGATATTCATGAAGTCACCGATGGCGACAACGACTTTTTGAATCTGCTGAGCAAGCTCACGAGTAGGAGCAAGGATAAGAGCCTGAGGAGCTTTGATGGCAGTGTCGATCTTCTGAAGGCAAGAAACGGAGAAAGTGGCAGTCTTTCCAGTACCAGATTGCGCCTGCGCAATAACGTCGTGGCCCTTGATGACAGGCATAATGGCGCGCTGCTGGATAGCAGAAGGACGCTCGAAACCGTAGGCGTAGATACCACGGAGTAGCTCAGCCTTCAAGTTCATTGCGTCGAAAGAGTCGACAGTCTCATCATAGTTGGATTCGATCTGACCTGAACGTAGCGCGTCAGCAGTGTAGCTTCACTCGTCGCCAGTTCCATGCGAAGGAGGCACTGATTTTTGTGACATACCCTCAGGGAGATCCTCGAGACCTTTTCCTCCGTCAGCCATGCTGGGCAGATGTGATTTGTTCTTAAAAGTTTGTGTGAGTGCGACTAATACGATACGACCTTCTAGGGTGTATCGGTGTGTTTTGAGAAGTTGATTTTTGAGTGGTTTGTTGTTGATCAAAGATCAAGTTGATGGGACAAGGAAAAGAGAGGGGATGTTTTATGAGTTGAACTTTTTTCTGACTCTTAGGGTTATTCTAACGGAGTCAGCTCCTGTCATCGCCACTCCACTACAAAGAGAATTTCTTTGTCCTCGTTCGTGGAATCGTAAAGAAGTGAACTAGTGCTAGATTGCTAATTATGGCGCCTGCTCGACTGTTGTCAGAGGAAGCCGAAGATGTGACTGATCATATGACTCAAAAGAGGAGGAAATTGGAGATCAGGCACAAGGATGTGGCCGGTCAAGTTCATGAATCTGTGAAAGAAGGTCTTGTTGACAAGGCAGCCACTCTTCAGCAACGACTTGGTGGGACCCGTGAGGACATGGTGGAGGATGATGAGACGAACACCGCTATTGTGTCTCACCCTTATAATATTAGGCCATCAGGAAATGCCTACACTGCATCACGAGATATAAAAGCGTTTGCTGGCTCATTCGCCGCCCTGCCCGATGAGCTGATATTGCAAGTACTCGAGTATCTCGAGGCACTAGAACTCGTGAGACTAGGGAGCAGTTGTAAAGCTCTATATGCATTCTGTAGAGCAGAAGATCTATGGAAGACATTGTTCATAGAGTATGTATCAATCATTTCCTTCCAATGTCGCCATCTGCTGAATCTTTGTCTTAGACATCCTCCTCGCACTCCATTCTCCTGGCTAGGCTCCTGGCGCTCCACACATCTTGCTCTTCCATCAAACCTGCAAACCACGATCCAATGCACAGACCTTTACAGTGACGCGCTGTACCTACCCTTTCACAGAGCACATGTATCCTTGAATGCCTACGCTCAAAATATACCAGCTCGCAACGCCATCTCTCGTCTTCGTAATTTGACCGCAGACGATTTCAACACGAATTGGGCCAGCAAACCATTCATCCTCACCGAGCCCGTTCAAAAATGGCCACTCTTCAACCAGTGGTCATGGGAAAGATTGCACGACAAATACCATAACGTTTCATTTCGTGCAGAAGCAGTCGATTGGCCTTATTCCACCTACGGAACGTACATGCGCAACAACAGCGATGAAAGTCCACTCTACCTGTTCGACTGCCGTTTCGCGGAAAAAATGAATCTAACCATTGGAGATTCTTCTACCACCTCCTTATCCGACTTTCTCTCGTCCTCATATACACCGCCTTTCTGTTTCCAACCCGACCTTTTCACAGCACTAGGTACTCACCGTCCAGACCATCGCTGGCTTATTATCGGTCCAGCACGCTCAGGCTCAACCTTCCACGCTGACCCTAATGGCACTTCAGCTTGGAATGCCGTCATACGCGGTTCCAAGTATTGGATACTGTTTCCACCTACCACGGACGAAATGCCTGGTCTACATATCTCTGCTGATGCCTCCGAGATAACCGCTCCTCTGAGTATCGCGGAATATCTTTTGAACTTTCACGCTGCTGCACGCCGCCATCCTGGCTGTATTGAGGCCATTTGCGACGAAGGCGAGGTTCTGCATGTACCTTCTGGATGGTATCATATGGTGTTGAACCTCGAAGATGGTATTGCCCTGACGCAAAACTTCGTGCCGAAAGCGCATTTGGTGAATGTGCTTGAATTCCTTCGCGACAAGAAGGATCAGGTAAGTGGTTTTGGGAGGGACGATGTCGATGATAAATGTAAGGTGGTGGAGGAGGGAGGAGAGTATGATCTATTTGTGAGCAAACTGAGAGAGGAGGGGTTTAGTGGTGAGCTGGAGACGGCTTTGGAAGAGATGGCTAGAAGGGATGAGAAGAAAGGGAGGAAGTCAAAGTGGGAAGTTTTGACCGGAAAGGCCGGTGGTAGTGATGACAACGATGCGGGTGAAGACCCCGCTGGAGGGTTTAGTTTTGGATTTGGATTCGCCGACGATGATGATGATGATGATGATGATGAAGATGAGGCAGTATGAGGGCGTTGATTGGAGTATAACTATATATACAACCCTCCGCGCTGCCATGCTGCTGGCGGAATCGTGCCAGAATTCTAGCACCCTTGATGAGAACAAATCTGTTTCTGACCAAGTTCATCATAATATGCAAATTTAGCATCTAGCTCCTCGGCGCCTTCTCAGCTTCCTCTATTCTGTTTCTCGCAGCGTGGTCGTTGGTTGTAGTCAGTAATCCGTTACTAAAATCTGTCTGTATGTGGTATGGAAAAGCAAACACTACAACGAAATCAGTTACTAAATGGGAAGCCATCTTCGCGGCGTACTAACCTGATAGTGATGTTTTCGGGAATGGCCCATTCCGGCATGCTGGTCGGGACGACCACCTGTATTAGGATTCCCCATCTCAGCATTAGCCACTGCTCTATGTGACCATTTGAAATTGGTCGTAATCCACCTTCAACATCATTCTTCCCCTTTCGTCCCAACAACCCCACCGTCAGCATCACTGGCCTCTTCAGGCTCATCCTCCAATTCAGGCAAGTCCTCCTTCTCGACCTTGACATCCTTCAACACGTCCACCATGCTTCCGAACCCAGCGCTATCCTCCGCATCATACTTGAAACACTGTAGTACCACTTGTCCACCCATCCCCTCATTGCCAACAGGTCCAAAACCCATCGTATCCCGCGTGAAGTAGCCCAAGGTCAATCCTACAGCTTCGCCGTTCGACTCTGTGTAAATCTTGTTGGACAGCTTGAGTAACCACTGCTGTATTGGTGTACTTTCCGAAACCCAAGAGTTGGAACCTATCTCCCTAAAACTCGGCGGCGGCTCGTTTGTGTCCACGGCTAGCAGCAAGAAGCGCGTCCGACCCAGGGCATCCACGACCCTGACTACAGCGGCATTTTCATTCGTGGCACGCGTGCCATCTGCCAGGATCAAAGGTACTTGATCGAGCAGGTCCATGTCACGATACGAATCCCACAATGTCCCGGTATTGCGGATGTGTAGGAGTAGTAGACTGAAGAGCTCCATGATACCACTGGCGGCTTCATCATGCTCGCTACTTAGCATTCTGAGCTTCATAAGCGGCGACGCTGGAAGTATGCCGTTTTTCATGAGTTGATCGACAACGGTGCTGCCGAGGAACGAACCGGCAATCAGCCATGCGAGACCACGAAATGCTTTTCGAGCACGTGAAGGTTGATCTGCTTGCGTTGATGTATTTGCAAAGTCTGTGCTAGATGGTGGCTGGTTCCGCGTTTGATATTGAGGTGGTGTCGCAGTAATGGGTTGGTCGCCTGGTTGGAAATATGTTTTGTGTCCTTGTCTTCTAGGTTGAGATGTAGAGAGCTGTTTATTAATGATCGAGGGAAAGTTCTCATGTCTGGAGAGTAATGAAGTCACAGATGCGTTTGCATTCTTGCTGGCGCACAGGGTAGTGCTCTGTCTAGCTCTTCTTGCAAGAAGGCGTGGTATCATCTTCGCCTCGTACTCTCCGAAGGTTACTCAATCATGAAACATCCCAATTACTACCTCATATAAGTCGTGAAGCACTGTCAATTTTGATCTGAAATGTGAAACCAATGTAAAACAAAGACGAGTTCAGGAAGTGAAAACTGTGATAACCCTAGCCCTGAAGCCTGTATTTGCCTCACCTCCTTCATTTCACACATTTTGAAGCCAAATCGCCGAAATCAATGCCATCGTCCGTGTCCCAGAAAGCGGTCCTTCGGTCGTCGCAGCTGTTACATCCACGCGCTCCTCATCCTCTGATGTGCTCGATCCACCACAGAATCTCTCTTGACTAATCCTTTGTAGCCTGGGTGATGGCTTGGTATAAAATCATACTGAAGAGCGAGTTTGAGGTATGATTTGATACCATTCGCCTGGTGTCTGCGTAAGTCACCACTGTGATCGTGGTTGCTGAATTGCCGTTCTATATTCTTTAACCACATTTCCTTCATCACCTGAATTCGGTCCTCAAGCGCAGGTCGGTTGGCCTCATACATCTTTGCAATGGCTTGGGGAAGGTCATACTGTCAACGTGCTTTCTGTAAATGCTCTATACTCAAGGACGTAACGTGTTCATACGGGTGTTTTATGAAAGAGTGTTTCATGAAAGAGAAAAGTTTAGAATTAAAGATTTAAAATTTTATATACGAAATCATATCATACAGCGCCATCATCATTAAAAGAGGCCGACCTCGACGACGAAGAAGGCGACTCCAGTCTACCATACGTCCGTAGCTCCAACACACCAGTCTCGGCATCTTTAGCCAACTCACGTCCTCGCAAGCTGAGTGCCGCCGACAGCTTCCTTAAAGTGCCTCCAGACTCAAATCCGACGTTGTCGTGCGTTATGGCCGATGTAAGGAAATCAAGAGTGAAACTCGGTTGAGTTGTTTCTTCAGCCGGCCCGTGAGTCTCCTCCTCTGTCGCATTGTTCTGGCCGTCCACTTTCATCCTTGTTAGATGGAACATATTGATCCAGATGCCCCAGAGAAGCACGATAGCAAATGCGGCAACAGTCACTACCTGTGCATGAGTGACAGTTCTGCCCATGAGGTGAACGAGCGCATACTGGATGCAAGGGAAGAACATGCCTCCAGCGCCTCCCGAGACGGCCAATACAGCTGCAAGCCTTGTATGTTTGCCCATAGAGTGACAAGCCAGGACGAATCCCAGAGGCCATATAGGTGCCGAGCAGATTCGTTCTCCTTGGAGTAGAGCAATACCTACTCGGCCGGTGAATTGGGTTGTTGTGATAGCGAACGTAAGGCCACCTACGGCACAAACCAATAACAACGTGCGTGGTTTGACCCAAAGACAAATGGCAGCAGCTAAAAGCGGTGAGATAGCAAAGATACCACGGCTGGCTGCTTCCAGATGAAGTACGTCAATCTTCCAGTCAGACGTGCGCAGGATACTAGCCAAAGAATTGTGACCATTTTCTTGTGCGCCGACGTAAGCGAAAGTTCCGAGTATCGTTATTGCTAGAGTGATGTAAACCAGCGTTCTGTGCTTGGTCAACATTTCATACTTTTTGGGTTCAGTCTCTCTGAAGTCCTCTTCGATCTCCTCGTCAGTCATCTCTTGTGGCTCGAGGATTTGATACCAGAAAACAAGGATGAATGCAAAACACGCGAGAACGAGATAAGCCCACTCGATTGCTTGTGTTTTAGACTCAATACCGCTCACCACGAGTGGACCTATAGTTGTCCCGATCGCTTGGATACCCTGCATGATAAGAACTCGAGTAGCGGCGTATTGTGGAGGTCCTGCGAGGAAGGTGTAAAGCGTTGCACTAGTTTTCATGACAGATGAGCCGCATCCTAGGAGAAAGTACGAAAAGGCGATGGCGTGGGGAGACGGGCCAAGAACGGTGGATGGCCAGATGACAAGACAGGCAACCGCAAAAATAAGCAGCCCAGCCATGTTGCAGCCTTTGAAGCTGAATCGAGCAGATATAGGGTATGCGATACCAAGTGGTGCAAGCAAATAAGCACCGTAGAAAACCGCGTTATTTGCTAGGGAGATAGCTGGAGTTATTGCCTTTTGTGATCGTGCGACAGTCGTCGTTGCCATCATGAAGCTGCTGGAAAATCCTATCAGCAGATAGAGAAGAGTTGTTCTCCAGAGTAATTTGACAGACTGGTTAGCCGGTACATGATGGAGAGTGTTGCGTTGTCTAAGCTTGACAAAATCAATATAAGGTTCCTCTGACGTTTCCACCACTGCGGTTTTCTTGACAACGATAGGTTCAGGGACAGGTGCGAAAGAGGCTGTTCCGGCCTCTTCAGCTGTTGGAATAGCTAATATGGCATTGAATGATATCTGCGATACCTGAAGAGTATCGTCGGACATCACATCTTGGCTTCTTGCTTTCTGCGAAGGTTGCTGAGACGGTTTTGCGCCGAAGCCGCTCTGAGGGTGTGAGTGAGGCTGTGACATAGCTGCTTTACTACTCTCGCTCCGTAGCAGTTTGGGGACTATCCACATAACAAGGCAACGCACTAATACTACGCCAAAACCGAACGACAATAATTAGGACACCCTATCAATCCTCATCTTAGCGTTTGCGATGAATGTTACGGACAACATCCTAGGAAGGAGGCGTCTTTATAACGGATCTCTAGTTCCTTTACCCCCTTCGCTTCTAGACCCTTTAAGTATAGTATCGTTATACCTGCGAGGCGCATGCGATATATGCGCTACGCAGTCTAGGCTAAGTTACATCCCTATATTACTTACGCTACTAATATCTTCTAGGCCGCATAGCAGCGTATCCCCTTTCCTATTAGCAGCAGCAGTGCTGCTTATCTCTATCCTTTAGATACTATCCTCTTTCAGACACTTAGCTGACAATACTCTAGAGATGTAGCACGGCTAACGAGTGTTCCCCTTAGTACGTATCTAATAGGCGTATAGGAGTCTCCCTAATACGCTAGATAATAGTAAGAGCTAGGACTTAGTAGTGTGTGAATTATACATACGAGGCGCATGCGCTTTAGGCAGAACTTTATAGTATAGCTTTATAGCTTCAGCATATAAGGTCTTGCTCTACCCTCCTAAATGGTTTCTATTCCCCTAAGGAATAGTTCTACTTTCACTAAGGCATATCGGTATTAATACCGTAGATTCCTCTTTTATAAATCTTTACCTTTTACCTTACACCTTCCTGTCTTCTCTTCTGTTCACGTTATCATAATATATCTATAACATATAAGTATATAAGATATGTAAGGCGCTATTATAGTTAACGTTAAATATATATTACGTAGGAGATAAACATCCCCTATCCTTACTTTACCAAATAGAGAGTTCTCTAGCTATAAACAGCATGTTAGCGCTTTATAGTATTGTAACTAGCTTATCTTCCGCTGTAAGATACTCACGAGGTGACAAGCGGCTCGCCGACTAGGGCGTAGAGAAGCTAGGCGTAGAGAAGCTACTTTAGAATAACCTTCGCGCTAGGCGTTCTACTAGTATCGCGTCTAAAGGAAATATAAGGCGGTTATAAGGCGGTCCTAAGGTAAATATAAGTGACTCCTTCTTCTATAAAATTTTATTCGTTAATAGTAGGTGTATGTCGCTCGTAAAGGTGAATAGGTAGTTTTATAGGTAGTATATAGGCGTTTCTTCGTCGCGTATTTACAATTAACATAACGTGACTATTAGTGTTTTATATATATGAAATAGATCGTACTAACCTATAGAGGTGTACTATATAGATAGATAAGCTTAGTTTACGCGTTATAAGACTATAGGTAAAAGTAGTACGATATTTAGGTCGCTAATACCTTATTAAAGTTATATAATAGTCCTAGACCCTCCGGCGGGCAACGCGAGTTATAAGAAAGTGTGCCCAAGAAGGTGGGTCTGCGATTTCCGAGACTAGTGGCGACATTCGCCAAGAACATAGATCACGTGACGCGACTTGGCACTTTCGAATACGAGACGACCTCACCTTCAGAGAAGCCATTACGAAGCTTACGGCGTTATATCAGACGAACATTTGCCGTCTTCTGCCTATACTATGTTCGTATTGCGCCGCAACTTACGGCCGTCATTTGACGATGTATGCCTGGGTAGAAGTCAAGATCGCGTTTTTGACCCAGGTGGCTAATTGCTACACGACCACCGGCTTTCCAAGCCCATCGTCACAGTATTCAGTTTCCGCTTCTCATGATCCCCATGTTTCGCTCCAACTTGTCCGATCCTTGTGATATACTTTTATGTTACTCCATCACACGTCCTGAGCTGGTTTTTAGGGGCTATCACATCTCTGATTACCTTTTGGCACTCCCCTGGTAGCACCTCTTGCTGGATACCTCGATTTGGAATAGTCTACAACAATTGGTTGGGACTCTATGAATCGGACAGTCTCGAGGTCTTAACCAGTCATCGCGACATTCGTTGTTGTGCTGGGATTCGCATGTACCACAAGTATCAGACTACCATACACTGTGACAGGGCTATCAGGATACCGTTGCTCTTAGTATGGCAACTCTAAGTCAGTCAGTCACGATCTTCACAGTAACAAGCGTTACATGCGCCTGCGCGACAGTATTTGGGGCCTTGCGCTTGGTGAGCCGTGTGTGCATTGTAGGCAAGCTAAATACAGATGATTGGCTTATCGTTGGAGCTTGGATACTGGCTACTACTTTGTCGGCAACAATCTGGCTGAATGCTAGCCTTAGTAAGGAGGGTCTAGGTACTGGTTTGAGTGATGCCAAAATTCTCGCAGGCTTGCGTGCGTATACAACTTTATACGTGAGTAGACCTTCACAGTAAGTGAGACGCGGGACGGCTAACCAGATAACCAGAGTCTCAGTCATGCCGCCAGCAAGCTCAGCGTTCTCACATATTACCTTACTCTCAGCAGAACATCAGCAGTGTTCAGAAACTCGACAATCGCCACTATGGTTCTGGTTGTAGCTTCGACTATCGCCGTGACAATTGGTATCTCAGTCTCAAAAGGCGACTATGTCACCTACTGGGCATCATCGACGAAGATCTTTGTGGCAGCATCGCCTTCCAACATTCTGACGGACCTCCTCATTCCTTTACTCCCCATTCCTACCATTCAACGTCAGATGAACTTGCCACGACGGTCAAAATGGATAGTGTGTGGCACACTAGGCTGTGGAGGTCTTCTTGCTATTGTGGACATAGTACGGGTGGTCTACCTACAGAAAGCACTCAATGCGCTTAAACTTGGTGCTATCCTCGCCTATGGCGACTTCACGACTAAAAGTATTGTATGGTCAATCGCCGACGTCAACCTGTCGGTAGCTATCACTTGCGTTCCTGCCATGAAACCCTTGATTACGCGGATAGTCCCCAAACTGCTACGGAGCGAGAGTAGTAAAGCAGCTATGTCACAGCCTCACTCACACCCTCAGAGCGGCTTCGGCGCAAAACCGTCTCAGCAACCTTCGCAGAAAGCAAGAAGC
>Ga0115853_100226_pt1 | contig 17300 bp, 20 predicted proteins | sample InSIn5gowninarea_FD_83867 | JGI IMG/M metagenome (GOLD analysis project Ga0115853, IMG submission 83867)
CATTCGTAGCCCAGCCTGGACGCGTGTGGCGTGAATGGTCTCAGCTTGCGAGGCACTCTATCCATCGGCGGCTGTCAGCATATCAATCTCCAGTTGCTTTTCACTCCCATCTTCCCTCCTCCTGATTAGGTGATGCATCCCAAGGTTACCCTGGATGGCGTCGTACAGATGGTAATCCTATTCCTCTCCAACATCCACATACACGGGCCGGTGAGCTGGTAACAGTAGAAATCATACATAATATCTTCTGAGATGATGATGTTGCCTGGGCACAGCTGACATGCACTGACAAGCATCAAGTCACGGGTTAGTCTTCATTACCAGCCCTAGTCTGCAGTCTGTAGCAGAATCAAAAGAATGCATGAGCGAGACCGGAGTGCGGTCAACGATGCGGGATAGAGAATTCAATATTGGAGCCGTTCGTCGCAATCGTGTGTCACTGAGTGGAGGCGACAGGCTTGCTGATATGGATTCCAAATGCGCAATGCTGCAGCCACAGCTTTCGCTTCTTAACAAGGTTGCGCGCAGGTACAGTACACGATCTGGACGCTGGTACTCAAAATGCTCGACTCTTTGACGCCACGGTAGACGAAAGCCGGCAGCCGGGAGCTGGGGAACCTGTGGAACGTGAAGTGGATGAGATTCTCCATACGAATCGGGCGTCAGAGCTTAGGATGACATGCCGCAATAGGCAAATTGAGTGGGCTTTACTGTACTCTGTATTAATGGGTGGAGTTGGTGAGCACATGAAGTCCCGAGAGTCATCAATCTCTGCCGAGACAGAGATGGAGGAGATGCGCGTGAAAATGGTGAAGAGGCGGGCGTTTGGGTGGAGTTGATGGTTCCAGACCAGGCCTGTAGTGCACTTGGCAGCTGGAGTGCTGAGTGTAGAGTGAGAGAATCCATGAGAATCAGTGAGTTATTTGGCAACATTATTTGATTCCTTCGGTGGAGGTGTTTCGTGGATAATACCTAGACTGGCCGAAGGACATGACAGCCAGCCAAACAGGAGGGGGGAAGATGGGAGTGAAAAGCAACTGGAGATTGATATGCTGACAGCCGCCGATGGATAGAGTGCCTCGCAAGCTGAGACCATTCACGCCACACGCGTCCAGGCTGGGCTACGAATGTCCAGCCGTAGCCGTGAGGGGTTTTGCAACGGATTGATCAATAGATTACGGAGACAGAAGGCAAGAGGCATGAAGGAGGGAGTTGGGCTAAATTGCTGCGGCCGAGTGCTGCGTATTAGTGCTGTGGTGTTGAGTGTTATGAGTGGTGATGTTGCCAGCAGTGCCACCTTTTGGTTGCGTGGTCTTCGTATACGAAATACAGCATCTACGCGGTGCCGAGAGAGTAGTACTGAAAACTATCAGCCGCCTGAAAAAGAGAAGAAGCCGAAGAAGAGGAGAGGCTCTTGTTGTCTGTACAGTATGTGTGTACATACACAATTACGGTACGAGTGGGTGGTGTGGGTGGATTGGGGTGGGTGTTGGACAGTGGAGTGGAGGTGGTAAGCCTGGGCCGTGATGCCGTATCCCCGCGCTCTCTGCCTCCAAAGTTCATCATGTTTCTATCTGCATGTACACTACCGTACAGTACAGCACTTCGTACATGGAAGATTATTATTACTCTGGTTGGTACATTATTACTATCTATCCATCTTGGTTCTCTGCCTCGTTCCAGATAGAAAACACCACGCCCTTGCTGTACCAGCCTTGTCCATGGTTCTGCACATGTGGCTTTATGTTCTGGCTTCATCAAATACTGTATAAGATAATTATACTGTACCATTGTACTTCCTCATGATTGCATCGCATCTTATTCTACTCTTATCTCACAAACTATATTACCCCATATCCCCCCCACACTCTATCCAGCAGAGTTCAGTAGTGAAAACACTCGCTCTCGCTCTCGCTTCTTGCATCTTGCTTTAATACTGCACCTTAACCACCATCCCAATCCGGACCTTCGCGCCGGAGCCAACTGCCATCGTGTCGTCACGTTGCGAGGATTTCTTGATTCCTGATCCTTCTTAGCATCATTCTCGTCCTTCTCCATTCCCCACTCTCCGCTCTTCCCAAGCGACCCGAACACCTTAGCCACATCTTCTCTTCGCCTCCAGCCGTGCCCAGGTGGGATTAACTGGTTCGACGACGTGGGAAGTGGGAGTGGGCGGCTGCTCAGCGCCGGATGGTGCTCACTGCTTCGTCAAACTAATAAGTCGCTGTGGTACCCGCCACCCTCTTTTCACTCTGCTTTTGCCCTCTTCTCACCCTTCCGTCACCGTCATTGTGACTGTCACCACTGTGGACACCCTGCCATTAGGGTACCATTATACAATCACCATCACCGACAAATCTCCATCCCCCCATCGGTTACTAACATAACCTACCGTTATCATCTTGACCTTGTAACCGTACCGCCGCCGATCCGCTTTCCGATCTTTCCGCGGGATCCAAAACATATAGAACTCACTCACACACGGTACTCGTTATGTTGGCTTGGTGATGCGCATTGTACGACCCCCGCGGGACCCGTTGTTATTTACTGTGGCATGCCTCACCTCTGTGCTCCGCCAGGACACCCAGGACCATCAGGACCAGGACGACGCTGACCGCGAAGACGACAACTGCATCGTCTTCATTGGAAGCCATGGCCATCTCCTCTTCCAGACCACATCCTCATCCTCATCCTCTCACCACCAACCATGGTCGATTGCACAAGCGAGGCAACTCCGCCTCGTCCATTACAAGTCCCTCGGCGCTCAGCCCGCTGTCAGATGTCGAAGCATTCTCTTTTAACCGCACCGGTACCCCCAAGGTAACATATGAAGAACCTTGGACAGAACCCAAGCGACCCATGCCCTCCGCAACCTCGTCCAACCCGCTCAAACCCTACTTGAGGAAACTCTCTTCAAAGGACCATAACACGGTCGATCTCTCCCGACCCGCTGCAGAGAATGAGGGTCTTGCCGGTCTCGGTATCTCCGACTACAACAACAACAACAACAACCATAACACAACGACCACCATCCCATACTCTCGCTCCGTTTCCGATGTGAGCTTTGCTCCTATGAATTCTCGCAATCGCCACCATCGCTCCACTTCCAATACCTCCCAGTTCTCCAACTCGTCGAGTTTACAGCGCCCGGCTGCTCCCTACATGCCGGCCATCCGTCAAACACGCCCATATACCCCGCCCGTTTCCAACACCCCTCCATCCGTCACCGACAACGGCGCCGACGACATCATGTCGGACGACGAGTTTCGAATGAAGCAGAACGCTTTCGACCCTGCACGACGCTCTGGCTCTATATCTTCTACTCCAGGGATAACCTCCACTCTCCGCATTCATACCACCGGGTCTTCTACTCGTCTCGCCGGAAGCTATTCCCCGTCTTCCGTCTCCCTCACCTCGCCCATTGCCCAGGCTCGATCTCGTGGAGACACCCTCAAGTCCATTGACACGACAACTTCTCCGAGCGCGCGGACGTCCATAGACAAGGCATTCGGCTTTATTCGCCCCGGCCGAGATTCACCGGTGGATGCTGCTTCGCGGGCTGCTTCGATTCGCGCTGCGCGCCAGGCCTTCAACGAGAAAGAGCAGGCCAAGGAATTGAAACATGATAAGGAGGCTATGAGGCAGGCTGAGCGCGAGTCCCGCAAGCAAATGAGGAAAGAGAAACAAAGGCGCGACTCCGACGCTCGCAGCAGGCCAGAAAGACATGGACGGAGCACATCTGACGACGCATATAACAGTTCAACCCCACGACCCTCAATCGGTGGAAGACAATATTCGGACCATCAACATGCCCACTCAAGATCGTTGCCAGCCCACGTTACCTATGTGGATCAGGAGAAGCAGGGCATGGGATCGCAACCGCAAGTAACCAAGACACGTGCTGCAAAAGGCCGCTGGCTCAGATTCGTGACATGGTTCCGAACACGATTACTACGCATTTCCAAAGGACTGAACATGAGCTGAGTGCTTGAAATATCTAAGTGGCTGTACTCCACTGCCACTGCCACGTTCGCTGTGCATGCGGTCGATCTCTCGCATGACGTGCATGGAAATCAACTCTCCTATTGGAGCCACCTCACCACAACATCTACACACCACAAATCTACATTCAACTCCAAACTCAAATCCCCACATATCTACACTCTACGGCGTACTCTCATTGTACGTCATACTCTTCGGGCTCGGTTTTCCTTTTTCTTTAGCATGGCGCTCGGGTTCCATGATTCACTTTTTTCTACGACTTTATGGCTTTCTTTCTATCGTTAGCACTGCATCATTCGCGGGCCTACCGTAGGGCATATACGGGGTTATAGGACATTTTTGGGTGGACCACGTATATATTTGGCGCATTTGGGGGGATGCCTTTGATCATTGATTATCATGGATTGGGCGCATTCTTTATACCTGGGTATGCTTAGAGCAAACCCCGCCTGACGAATAGGTGCTGGGTGCATTGGGAATTTTCTGGTTTTTTTGGATATTTTTACTGCTCTGGCGATAAGCCATTGAGCCTGAGCAAATGCATCATTTTTTATCTTTTGCCATCTTCGTATATATCCAGTTATCCGAACCCTCGTGTGGCTGGCCAACATATATCTCACCCCAATGATAACCACTTAGGAAATAGCTTCGCAGGATAAGAGTCTAGACAGAGTCCCTTCCCCCGCACAAGATGCATAATCTACACTTTGCGTCTCCCGTTCCTTGGTTGCCATACGACCGGCACGGCATCTAGGAAATGACCTTGTCTAGATGTTCCCATGAATAGGTGGGACCTCGGAAGAAGCAGATCTATCGACTGATATTTGTGCACGGACCCCTTCCATCCCGCGTCCCGCACCCGCACACGCGAAAGATCGCAAACCTCAAAGTTCTTGTCTTAAAAAAGCTACAAGCTCCCCGCACTTCTACCGCAGAGCATGAGCGCTATGCTCCGCCATCCATCATAATCATCATGTCTTTACGGAGCTTCAACCGAGCTTCAAATACCCTATGGAGTTGCCGCAGAGCTGTCGTTCTTCTAAGAAGCAGCCATCCGACGATACGATGTCTCGCACAATCCCAGCGGCGATGGGCGAGCGAGAAGGGAAAAGATGACAAGCGGCAACCTTTCTACCCACAACTCTTCGAGAGTATTGCGGCCCGTGTTCAGAGGGAGAAAGAGGAGCAACAGGAACTCATTGTTAACCAACAGAGAACTGCGAGAGGACATTACGTTGCGACCATCTTCAGTATGGACTCTACACCATTTGAATCATATTCAGGATATCCAATACTAACGATGATACAGTATGCTTGACTACTATGGCGATTGGATACTGGTTTGGCCAAGCAGGCCATCTTGTTCCCGATATTGCATCGACCGTTCCCCTCCAGAATACCACCCCGCCGAAACATAACATTTCCGAAGCGAATCTCCAAGCTACATACATCGAACTGCGCGACTTAGTCGGAAGGGAAAATGTCTCGCTCGAGAAATCCGAACTAGAATCTCACGCTGGGTCGTCATGGTCTTCCCACCCTCTCGGACCCAACGACGTTCCGTTCTGTGTCGTAAAGCCATCCAGCACCGCCGATACCAGCAAAATAATGAAGATATGCCACGAGAGACGGATACCCGTGACAGCCTATTCTGGTGGAACAAGTTTGGAGGGTCATTTTGCGGCAACTCGTGGAGGAGTATGCGTAGACTTTTCGAGAATGGACAAGATTCTAGAATTGAACAAGGATGACTTGGACGTGATTGTTCAGCCGGCTGTTGGGTGGGAACTCCTAAATGAAGAGTTGGCCAAGTCAAATCTTTTCTTCCCGCCAGACCCAGGGCCTGGAGCTATGATTGGTGGCATGGTGGGAACAGGTTGTTCAGGCACAAATGCGTACCGCTATGGTACTATGAAAGACTGGGTGCTATCATTGACCGTGGTGCTTGCGGATGGCACCGTCATTCGAACGCGCCAACGGCCCAGGAAGTCTTCTGCAGGATACGATCTGACGCGTATGTTTATTGGTAGTGAGGGAACTCTTGGTCTCGTGACGGAAGCAGTTCTCAAAGTCACAGTCAAACCGCAGCACACTAGTGTTGCAGTATGCGCCTTCAATTCGGTTCGAGAAGCTGCAAATTGCGTATTCCGAGTTGTGGGTGCTGGTGTTCCTATCGCAGCCATCGAAATCCTCGACGATGTACAGATGAAGTGCATCAATGACGCCGGTATGACAAACAAAACTTGGAAGAATGCACCGACACTCTTCTTCAAATTTGCTGGAACTCCACAGTCTGTCAAGGAGCAGATTAGCCAAGTACAATCTATGGCAAAGGGTTCTGGATCTACCAGCTTCGAATTTGCCAGATCAGAGCAGGAGAAAGAGGATCTGTGGCAAGCGAGGAAAGAAGCACTCTGGAGTGTCATGGCGCAAGGAGAAGGCAATGAGGATATGGCTGTCTGGACAACCGACGTGGCTGTACCTATTTCCAGACTCGCAGATATTATCGACATCACAAAAGAGGATATCCACAACAGCGGATTACTCGGCAGCATTGTGGGGCACGTTGGCGATGGAAATTTCCACAGTAAGTTCAAAGTCTTCATATCATAGCACTGTCCACAATTTCCCAACTCGAACTACGAAATTAACTTCATGTTCAGGCATCATCCTCTACAACAAGAAAACCGACTTCCACAAAACTGAAGAACTTGTCCACAGGATGGTCAAGCGAGCCATTGAAATGGAAGGTACGGCGACAGGCGAGCACGGAGTCGGTCTCGTGAAGAGAGACTATCTCCCCCACGAAGTTGGGGAGACCACTGTCGATGCTATGAGGCGACTCAAACTCGCTTTTGATCCCTTGTGCTTGCTGAACTGCGATAAAATCGTCAGAGCACAGTTACCGAAGCAGGGTGAGGTGGGAGAATGGTAAATATAGCGGGGGTATGGTGAGTACACAATCTGAGGTTCCTGTATATTATCTTTGGTGGAGAACATTCATATCAATGATTTACGGTCGTATGCTGAATACATCATATTCACGATTAGTTCACATTCATTGCGAACAAGATCAAAATTGCGCGAGGTTCAATCAATTTCTCTTTCACGTCCGTGCTGTCGATTCTATACAGCGTTGTTCGTCACCTCTACTGTCACTCCTAACATCACAAACTCATCTCCTCTGTTTGAGCAAACCAACTTCGTGTTTCTTCAATAGTCCTCACTCGTCACACCGCTGTACTCATGTTCTTCCACCCATTTTCTTTTCATTATTCGAGCCACGTTCTCGCTCGCCATCAATATCAATATTCATTCCCCATCACTGATTTACAACGCACCATCCATCAATAATTCCCACTGCTAATCTCCTTGTCCCCCACACACCACTACGACAGAGACTCTGAGTCAACCCTCCCCAATCCAAGACTCACATGTATAATGTCCATCTCACCAAAACCTACAAAGCTACAAAAAAGACCGCCATGTACACACATGTATACAAGTACACCGCCTCCAAACTGGACAAACTCCAACATCAACAACAACGCAGAATACATGTTTCCCTTTCCGGGTACCTGCTACCCAACACTAATTCTCTCTACGCCTCCTAGCAAAACAGGACAGATTCCTGCTCCTCAAAGACCAGCACCGCCAGTTCCTTCTCCCATGGATGAGACACAGATAAAGGATAAGCCTCATAATCAGGAGAAGCGAAGAACTCTTGCATCTCCATACAAACTCGAAACGATAACCGAAAAACCAGGACCTCTTCTCACTGAAGCGTATAAAACCCATCTCTCCCTCTTCACAATACACGACCCCACGTCGCCGACGCCCTCGCCATCTTACGAAGTTATAAAGGAATCACACACCGCCCTCATTGCCTTGCTGAAAACTTCCTACCCGGACCCGCACCTCACCAAGCACCTCGCGCGCCTGTCCCTCGCAGCGAGCGTAGCGAGTCCGAGTCCGGTACCAGGCGAGGCAGATGCCAAAAGCGAAGCCGCGACCCAAGGTAGAGCTTGGGGATTATCTCAGATCCAGAGTATTGATTCGCAAGTTGTAGGGTGGAGGGTTGTCGAAGAGTTAATGGCGTGGCGAGGGATAGTGTTTGAAGAGTTCAAGGAGGATAGGATTGAATGGAAGGTGTGGAAGAATGAGGTCAGTTGGATAGGCGAGGAGATTGAGAAGGTGAGGTTTTTGAGGGGGCTGTTGGAGAGTGGGGGTTTGAGGGGGGGGGAGAAGGGAGAGAAGGGTAAGGAAGAAGTTTGAGGTGCGTGTGGGGGAGTTGTGATGGATGTGCACTTGGTAGACGGTGAGGTCGCAGGAGTGGTGGGAGGGGTGGTGATGGTGGGTCTGAGATGAAACGAGCTGGACTTGAAAATAAATCAACATAATCTATTATTGACTTGAATTTTTTCTCTTAGTATACGACTCTAGTTTTCGGATTATGGATCATGGATAATGTATTTATTCAGCTACGTCTTTGCTATAAATAACACTTACCATTCTTTTTTTACTAAAAAGAAAATTAAGTATAAAATCATTTCCAACGTTAGAACTTTTAAATAATCTAGGTCTATAATATTTCGATAACATAAAACAAAATAGATAAAGTAATAGATAAAACTATTTCAGGTAGACTACCTTCTATACCAAAAATTATAGCTAATTATACTAGAATTAGGAAAAACAAGCAGCCGAACTAAGGTAAGAAATACTACCCATACCAATTTTTACCAATAGCTTTCTGCTTTCCTAATAGAAAGGAAAGAAGATAATACTAACATGCCAATTATATCTGCTTCTACCTTTGATTCGCAGGGCAGGCATCGCGATGGTCTACCTACCTACCAATCATACTTCCAGGCCCTCGGCGTGCAAATCGTCGTTGGTCGGCTTGAGGGTATATCTGTCGAATATGCCCACCTACCAACCTTGTATTATATGCTAAGATGTACATGTACATAGGTAGTGTATGTTATGTATAAGTCACTGCAAGGCAAAAGGCTGTAGGGCCGGGCTATAGGAAGTGAGAGTTTGCTCGAGGGACTTGGAGAAGCGATCGACATTAGGGAATGTATAGGAGGAAGAAAAAATTGGAGTTTTGTGGTGGGTTTATGGGGATTGTGTTTGGGCGTTTGTGGTGAGGGTGGGATTGTAGGTTGGACGTTAGACATGATATGATGGAGTGAAATAGTGTGTATGTGTTCGGAGAGAGATATCAGAGGTCGTAGTGCTGGTTTAGTCGAAATCTTTTTGGATTTTGAGTCTGTTTTCTTGAAGATATGTTTAAAGTGTATGGTCAATTGCGATGTGAGCCGAAAGTCACGGTATAAATGCAGGTACGAATGTCTTCGAGGAAAGATTGGGAGGGGGGAGATTGAGGCTGGTACGGCGTAGGATGGACGGGTGGGAGTTCGAAATTGGTATCTGTTCAGTTGCTGTAGCATTGAATGAGTTCAAAAAAAGGAGAATGGGCTGATTCGGGAGATTGAGAGGGTCTCGCTGACGATTCTATTACTACCAGTGGGCACGAGAGGTTGAAGAATGAGGTAGGTTTTTCTGGGGGTGGATTAGGATGTAATGCCTTGAAAGGTTGCAAACACGGATGTGAACGAAACTATGATGGCGACGCTGTTAAGGTGGATTGAATTCGATGTCTAAGGGAGATCGTGGACCGTAAACCATACGGTTTTTCACTGAGTTATTTCCTATTCACCCTCGCTCGATGAATGCGGAGAGAAGTCCGACGTACTGGCGTGGACCTACGTGCTGGTATAAATCGAGACAAAGAATATAGCGGTCTGACATACTTACCTAGAAGCGTCTCTACTACGCTGCTGTTGGCTCATACGGAGGGAAAATACTAAAGGTGACTTGGGGGATACCTTTGCTCTGAGGATAGTCCATGGGAAGTGGCCAATAACCCACAACCGCACCTATGTTCAACTCCTGAGTAAAGTTCAAAAAGTTTGTCCCTCAGAAATTAAAACAAAAAGCGGTCAGGTAGCACCGGGAGGCAGAGCTATCGGTGCCAAGTGATAGTCAGGGTGACAGCTGAAGTGGTAAGTAAAGTTCCTGCGGGTCTTCAAACTACAGTGAGCTAAAACAAAGCCAACAGTTAGTGTACCACAAACGCAATTCCAGCAGTGATGGCAGCTGCATTGATACAACAGTAGCGCCCGATGTGCATAGCCCATCCAAGGTGGATATCCTGGAGGTTGATTGCGTCGGTGTTGGGAATGTCGCCGAACTGGAAAGTTACAACGGACAAGAGAGAAATTTGTCAACACCACCCTCCCACCAACATGCTAGGGAGCATTGTTGGAATTCGGACAGCCTTGCAGAATACCAACACTGCGATCGATAGCCGATGAGACGGATTTTTGTAGCGAACATTAAAAAAACGAGGCTGAGTGCATGCGGTATAGGGCTGAGACACAGAGGGAATTTGATAGACGGCGAGGAAGCGCCATTGGTCATACCAATTACTTCGTTTGACCAACTCTAGTGATCCTTCGGTTAGAATGTTCTCGTTTGCGTGTAAGTCAGTGCACTATAATGGAAGGACTATGCTTTTGAGATACACATGTATACTGCAAATACACGCCTCGCCGCTCGTCCTCCCACTTCTTTAGTACAGGACCATCTGTAAGTACTGCATAATAGATGGCAGAGTAGGCGTCTTTCGCGGCAAAGCTGTTGGTATGAACGACATATGGTCCTTCGTCCCTCTGAGATTCCGGGCCAGCCGTTCGTGACTCAACCATGTCCTCGTCACGGCTTACTGTGTACGATGGCAAGGACCTGATTGTGCCCAGATGTTCTGTGTGCCATGAACGCTTGGAACCAGAGTATGATGGTCAGATGGATATCTGTTGACTCGAGTGTCGTATGTATCTTTGTCACTGATACTCAGAAGTCGTTAGATCCCAACGACAACTTGTTGGTGGTGGCTTTGTGATATATTCCCAGGTTCACGATAATTAATTCATTCTCATTCTCTTCATAGTGGAAATAAAAGTCTGTGTCACCTACTAGAAGCCATGGCGCGGCAAGATCGGAAATTAATGTGAGACTTGCCGTGGGTAGGCTTGCATGCGAGGCTGAAGTGATTCTGAATCAGAAGCCCAGGATCGAAAGACGCGATGATGACCATTCGTAGAAACATGCATGGACATTGCATACGGTGAAGGTCGCGTGGGAGGCGTGACGGGCCAGCTCAAACCCGTGATGAGGAGCAAATACACGTGTCAGAGACTGGACACTGCTCTGAGATGCCGTCCAGGTGCCAAAATGGTCGGCGTTGGTGCATGCAAGCTTTACCAAAGACATGGCAGCAGTAAGCGCCGTCAGGCCTTCCAGGTGGGTAGGTGTAGGGTAGCAGCGTGGTGGGCGCTGGGATCAAACGGAGAAGATACCAAGAGGATGGCTGAGCGAGCGGGGCGTCCGGGTGTCGATCTGAAAGTGGAGAATAGTGGTTGTTGGAATTCGAAGTTGCACGTCGTTGTCAATTGAGGTGACTGCCAAGCAAGAGTGGAGTTTTTTTTTCTTTGTGTGTTTGACACAGTCGAAACATCTGACGCCGTCTGCAGGCTGCAAGTGGGAATAAGGTAGCTTCATGGCGTGCACGCAGCACGCGTGGTAAGGCGATCAACCAGCCATGAATGACCGATATGGTCTCGGTTCGACTTGCAAGACTGCAAGACTGGGAGCCGAAGCTGCAACCTTGGGAAGATAGGAGACATGCGAAGGATATTGGAGGATAGCCCCCAATCACGAAGACTCTGTGCCTTTGTGGGCGCGTATATCAGACTTGATATAGAAACGCCTCAGTACAAAACACGGTAGCTGCGGGTAATTTATGCGCGACCAAAGCACGCGTCCTAGATTTTCATAAAACGTCTCCAGTCTAAAGTATGCTTGGCCCAAAGGATTCTAGCGGTGAAGCAAGACAAAGCGCGACACGATATACAAGCATGAAATGGTTATGTGGGTGAGAAAATAGAACAGAAAAGAGGATCCAGTGAGAGATGGAGAGAGAAGATTGGGACGCACACTAAAGTGGTGATGGTACAAAATGGTGAATGGGTTTGGTGCGAGCTGGCGGGGAAGTGGAAAAAAATGTGGGAAGCCTGGAAGATTGTTGGCCAATTCCATTGGAATTTAGGCCACCCAAGTTGCAAATATTTGTCTTGGAAGAGGAAATTGATGCTAGTCGCCGTTAGGTAGTGAGTGAGCGGCCCTCATAACCGAGGTGGAAGTGGAAGTGGAAGTGGAGGTGGAGGATGTGTGGAGGGCTGTCAATAATGGAGGGAAAGCCAAAGCCGTTGGAGTGTTGCAGATTTCTTGTCGTGGATGGACGAGGGCGGCGTGCTGCTTATGGCCTCCAAAGCGGCCGCATTCCCATCACACTTGATTAGGAACAATTTGATGCGGTTGAGCCACGTCGGTGGTGGAGGTTGTGTTTGATCCCGGAAGAGATGGGATGATAGCACCACGTACCCGGGCTAGAACAGTGTGCTGTTAAGGATTGTAGGTGGTGTTACTGTAGGAACTGGATTGTACAGTACAGTACAGTACAGTACAGTACTGGAGAGTAAGCCCGGAACAATAGTTGGTAATTACATGACTTCGATTGTCGAAGAGGTGGTGCAGTGCAGTGCAGTGCAGGTGGACGGCGATGGCAGATGCATTAGTTTAGTGCAGAGTGAAAGGAGTGAGAATGAGACTGCCGGTCAAGGTGGATTCCTCCTAGTGGCTTGGCTCAGCAGGACACACAATTTGAACACACTTTGAGCACACTCTGCACTGACTGTGATGAACACAGTGCACCGTTCTTTCCAGAGTCTCAGGTCTCAGGTCTTACGGTATGTATGTACTGGTACCATGACATTGGGAGTCGACTCTGACCCTTTGGGGTAATCGATGGACATTGAGTGTTGCCTGTGGAAAAGGCCATGTAGGTAATACAATTTCAATTCCAGATCCAGTGTGGGATGTCACATGTGTATTCACAATTAGTATGGCGGGGTCCACAGTGTTAGAATTGATTAGGGTCGTCTCCCCCAGAATTTGGCATTTTGGCTCCAAGGGTCGATGTTGTGCAACGTGGGTGTTGCGGCGAGCACGATCTCCCGAGCGGATAGATTCCAAAGATGGATACAAAATCCTAAATAGCAAAATGTTTAATATACCACATACACGATTGGTGTTGAATTTGGAAGAGGTGGACGACCGTTGTGCTCGGTGCTGGTGGCTGATTCGTAAAATCCCAGATGACCAGAGTTGCGGGACTTTAGGGGCACCGACAGAGGAGAGAGGAGAGATGGCCCGGCCGGCATGGGAACAGACGGGACTGACGACACTCGCAAGTCAGAGTTTCCGTGGACACCACCAGAAGATGGATGCACGAGAGGAGACGGGAGGAGAAGGTTCCAGGGGAGGCGTGGGCGAACAGGGGAGAGGGTTGGCGGTTCGCGGTTTGCAATGACAAAGAGGGTATGGCTGGTGTAGTTGGATAGAGACGAGGAAGAAGAGTGTGAGTGGGAGAGGAAGAGGAGGAGGGGAAAGAAAGCCAAAGCAAGCCACGAAGATGCCACCCCAAACCCATGGGCGCTTAGAGACCTGCGTTTAGAGATCCCATTGGCGGGCATGGCCTACAGTGGGCTACATAGAGTAAACGCATCTAGCACTATGCAGCTGGAACACGCTTGAAAGAAGAAAACAATCAGGAGAATATCATCGTACTGTATACTCTATAGAGACTGCAATAATATGTATGTACATGTATGTATGTAATGTTGACAAAGTGTATCTAGGCATTACTTACACGGTACCGGTATTCAACCTCTTCGGCAAGTACAGTACAGTACAGTACAGTATTCCTACTCCACTATCTATCCAGTAGTAACACCCGACTATGAACAGTACAGTATGTATGTACGTTGAATACTGGGTAAAATGCAATTGGTGTTCAACGTTGCAGTCAATATTATCATATGTACATATCATCTGGTCTAACCGAGCGAGGTCTGAAGTCGCGAGAGAGGGAAGGGAATAAGAAAGATTGTGAAGAAGGGGTGTGTGACTAGGAACAGGGGGGTTAAAGAAACATGGAGAGCTGCAAGGCTGTAAGATTCTGGTCCGTGACATGCCTGGAAAAGATAGCTTTCGCCTTTACCTGCACTTACTGCACTCATCCTTGGAACCGTTCAGTTGCACAGGCTGCCGTCAATCTTTCAACTCCTGTGAACCACTCACTAGGTACAAACACAACACAGGACTGTGTACACAAGAGGTTATCAATACCTATTCTTACCTACCTACCTACCTCAGTTACAACAAATTTCACTACCATCATATTTACTAGCACTAGTACTAATCCAATTTCTCAATTACTCCACGCGAGGCCGCAGGAAGGCAACCCGCCAAATAGTACTTCCTACAGTTTCCTGTACCCGTACCGGTACCTGTACCTGTACTGTATTGTACTAAATACTGCGTAATTATTGAAACACACCCACACCCCCCCCGTCCCTCCCCAACTCATCGCCCGCATCCTCTTCGCCCACCCTTCATCCTCACATCCACATCCATTCACCCACTCACTCTTCTCCCTTCCCTTCTACAAACTACCCACTGTGTCTACTTTCTTCTTCTTCTTCTCCTCTTTTACTTAATCCTCTATTCTGTTACAAAAATATCTACTTCCTGCGACCCCCCGTCGTCTTTCCTTCCTTCCCTGTCCGGCGCCTTTTCCATCTTCTCTTCGCCCGCCAATCTCCCCCTCCTGATTCGCTCCCCTCGTTGAGCGCTCCCCTTCTCATCAGCCCTGCCACTCCACTCAAAACATATACCTACCTGCCTGCCACTCATTAGACGCGGTCGTCCTTCTACACGATCGCCCACCGTTCATCCAACATCTAACTCACAGGGCGCAGCTCTGGCGCTATCATCTCGGGCGCGTCGCCCTACTTGCAAAGAGCCGCACAGCAATCGTCGGGTCCATCGCACCCGCAGACCCGCAGAGCCCCAGAGCCACCACTGACGGGACAATCTGAATCTGATTCAAATCCTATCGTGAGGCATGGCAACGGCCACACAGCTCATGCCCTCTCCCACTGGCGGCTTGAAGTCCGCGTTCAGTCCTTATACAGAGTCACCCAGCTCTCCAGGCACCTTTGCCCATCTGTTCTCCAACAGGTATGTTTCTATACTGGAACCACCACTGTCTCCCCTACCCGACCACCATGCCAAAGAGGATCCCTCCAGCAGCGCTAATTCTCCCTCCAAGGTCCTCTGGCACCACCTCCGACCATCTTATCCCTCCTCCGAGTCCCTACCCGGCCACCGTCGACCCCTCTCCCGTGGACAGCAATGGCACCAATGCGACCGAGGTAGACATTCCCCACGGGAATCCCGAGCAAGAACTTAGGAAGCTAACACCCAGCTAGATCGAAGATGACGAACAGGTCAACGAGATTGCGGAAGACATAGAAGACGTGACCTCTCCGGACATTATCAGTCCGCAGAGCCAAGATAGTCATATCCAGGTATGCGCGGAGAAAACCATGGTTCAAAATAATATGAAGACGCTGACGCATTGTCAGCCATACAAGCTCGATACGGTGCTTCCGGCGCGCTTCAGGTCGGATTCCGATGACGCGCCCCAGTCTGTTATCCATGCGCCGACCAACTTCAAAACATTTGTACGTGTCGCATGGGCTATTGTTGCACAACGCAACGTTGGCGCTAACATGTCTTGCAGAACCGTGTCTCCGTCTCAGCCGCTTCCTCTCATGAGACTACATCAGACCAGACCGCCGTCGTGTCTCCCCAGACACCAGAGGCGCATATGGGTCTTGATCCCAAGGTTCGTCGTGCTCATGTTGCGCTTTCTCGAGCCATTGAGGCTGAATCCTCACAGAATTCTTCTCCCTATACCCACCCGATTGATACCGCCATTGCCCCCTCCGGGCCAGATCGAACCACCCCGCGTGCACAAACCCGCCAGGACTACGATGAACAGAGCAGTCGAAAGCATCGGATGAGCCTGAGCGGCAGCAGTCTTGCAGGTACGTCTGCCATCGACCAAGAGTCTGAAACTGTTCTGACCTCTGCAGATATCGCGGAATCGGAAGACCATGGCCCCTCGGAAAATTCATCTGCGGTTGACTCGTCTCCAAGTCAGAGCAGCCATTGGACATCGGCATCACAGGTTGGTCAAGGCTCTCCTGGTACACAGACCATGGGAGAGGCCCTGCACGGTATCAACGAGAGCGAAAGAGAAGTGGCCAATTTGAAAACCGCATTGAATGAGTGCTGGACCCTCTGCAATACTTTGGCGAGACTAAGTCAGAATCATCGGCAACGCATGTTTAAGTTTTCTGGCGGAAAAGCCGACATTGAGGAACACGCTTGGCGAACCTGTTGGCGTCTGTGTCAGAATTTGTATGAGAGCCGAGACGAAGATCACGCAACCCAGATCAGGCCTACGTTGGAGCTCTGCCGCGATTTCTGCCAGGCACTTTTTGACGTGCGGCACCGGGGAGACGAGGCATCGGATTCCGTCTTGAGGGTCAGCTTTGAACTCAACAACCATCTTTACAATGCCCACGACCGTTCACTCCCAGAAGCGTTTCGAGAAAGGACACTCGACTTCTACCTCACTCTGTGCCATCGATTGATGAAGCAGCGGACATCACTTCCGGAGGAAACAGATGCGTTGCTCCATGCTTGCTGGTCACTAGCTGAAATGCTCTTCAGCATCCGTCAGAACAGTCGGGATGGCAAGGCGGCCGACGAAGAGCTTCTTGGGTCTGCCATTCAGGCTTGCTGGGAGCTCTGCGACCTCTTCCGGGAAGGCTGGACACAAGTGCGACCCGAAAGGGGCACCCCTCGTCCAGCGCAATTCGCCTTCGCTGCCGCAGCCGTTCCCGCTCCCCCATCTGTGGCACATTCACAGATCTCCCAAGTCTCTCGATCCGAGAGATCGCGTGCGACTTCCAGTTTGAATGGCTCTTACCATTCGGCAATCACCAGCAAGCAACATATTCCCGAAACCCCTACTACTATCTTTGATGATCGGGAAGAATTCTCGCCTGCCGATGAAGAACAGCATGTTCCAAATATTCTGGTACTAGGACCCGAGCATGGACAGACACGCACACACGATCGATGGTCTTCCGCTGCTTCTAGTCTTTCCACATAACCATTTCATGCTTGTATATCGTGTCGCGCTTTGTCTTGCTTCACCGCTAGAATCCTTTGGGCCAAGCATACTTTAGACT
>Ga0115853_100039_pt2 | contig 17218 bp, 23 predicted proteins | sample InSIn5gowninarea_FD_83867 | JGI IMG/M metagenome (GOLD analysis project Ga0115853, IMG submission 83867)
TGACTTTGTAAAATTATTTTTTTTTCTTTCACTTGAAAACAAGAAACACCAAATCTCATTTCAAAAAAAGAAACTCCATTCAAAATGGATCACTTTTTAGTTTTCTTGAGGAGTTTGTTCTTGTCCACATTTCTTATGGAGGCCAAAAGATCGTTTCTGCCTTCTTGCGGAGGAGGCAATTCCTTCATGTTCGTCACAGGAGGTGGAGGTGGAGGTGTGGGAGGTGGAGGTGCGTTCACAGTGGGAGGAGGTGGAGGGGGATGCGAAGGAGGAGCATTTTGAGATATATTGCGAGATATGGGAGGAGGAGGAGGGACTGCCACATTGGAGGGGTTGGGGATCAACACAGACTGAGTGAGTCTCTTGTCCTTGGGCTCAGTCTTTGGCGGAGGAGATGTGATGGAGATTTCTGAACGATTGGGAGAGGTGGAAGAGGTGGCGACAGTGGTGTTGGTTCTATTCTTGTTGGGCTTCTTCTTCCTCTTCGTTCCAGGCATGCGCACACTGGATCTGAGTTCTTTTTCCTTCTTTTCATCAATCTCCACTTCTCTTGGGCTGCCTGCGTCCTCTGTGAAGAGGTTGATCCTCGAAACGAGTGCGTCGTTCTTGTTTCTCACTCCAGTCAAGAAGTCGGCAGTCTTCTGTGAGAGAGTGGCCTTAGGAATCTGAATATTCAGATTTATCTTCGCAAAGGGCTCTCCTTTCAGAAGGTCCTCCACCTGAAGAGGCGCCTCACCAGAAAGCTTGAATATAGATGTCACCACTTGCTTGAGGGCCTCCATCTTGCAAGATATAAAGTTGGTATTTTGCAAGATCTGGTCTGGAGCGCCATCCCCTGCACTTCCTGTCATCATTTCGAAGAGGACCTTTCCAAAGCACTGCAGTTCTACAGACACATTTGGCAGGAAATAAGAGTAGAGAGGATCCAAACATACAAGCGAATTTTCATAATCGGATATTTGGAGAACGGATCCCGTAAGAATGAGGTTTCCACTGTGTAGATGAGGCATTGGATATCCTTTCTTCTTGAGATAAAGCAATCCTTCCAATATCTGCCTTCCAAAAGTCAAAATTTCGTTTTCCTTCAATCCGCGGGGAATTCCTGAGTATTTCGTCGAGGAAGGATCTTTGGGCCTTCCTTTGTACAACAGATCTTTCAGACTTCCCTTGGCCGAAAAGGGCCTGAAAACTGCCAGCATATTCATCGATTCGTTATATTCGCATCTTTCCACGGGATGAATGAACGGATGTTTGAGAGACTTGAGTGTCTTGAAGGTTCTCTCTAGAGAGGGCTTATCCAAACCAAAGCAGATCTCTTCCTTGTTGATATTTATGAGAGTCAAAATCATCTCTTTGTTTTCCATCTTTTCCGTCACTCCATACCATGTTTTTTGCCATTGCATCCTCCTTCCAAAGTCTTTTTTGGTCGATATATCAACAAAATTATGAAAAAAAATATTCCAATTTTTTTTTATTTCTTAAATAAACCTTTGAGCTCAGCATTATATTCATAAGGCAACTCCCTCAGGAAGTTCTGCACCTTGATGATGTATTCGTTGTTGGAGGCCTTGTAATTGTCGTTGGAATAACAAGAAACGCAAACTCTTTGTTGTTTTTTGTATCCAAACTGAGGAAGAGGCATTCTGTAGTTGGAACAACTCTTACAAAATATCTTTCCACATAATCTGCAGTGATGCTTTTGTTGTTTTTTGTTTGTTTTTTTGATCTTTAGGGAATTTTTTTTAATTTTTTTACCCTTCTCTTTGAAAAAGTAAACTTTAGTCCGCATTTGAGGCACTCGTCTGTCTCCTTGTCGTCCATCCATTCTGGGTGGCTCATCTCTCTTTCAATTTTTTTTTATATTTATTTTCCACTTCTTTCAAAATTAAAAAAAACCGTTAATTTTTATATTTGGAAATAAAAATGAAAGAAGCAGTTGCTAATGGATAAGGCACTTACTTGTACATGGTTACTTCCTTTTTTAGGACGTTAATTTCTGTTTATTTTAATTTTTTCAAAATTTTTAATTATTTTTCTGAATTAAACAAGCCTGAACGTTAGATAATGAGGACTAAAAGAGTGAAAGTGTTTAGGCATTTCTTGAAAGTGAAAAATTTGGATTTTTTATTTTAAAGAAAGAAAATTAAAAAAATTAAAAAAAATTAAAAAAAAAAAACAAAAATAGAGACCTCTAATACAATGGATTACACCCAAAAGGCAAAGGCAACCGTAGACAAACTGTATGAGCTTGCTAGAGACCATAAAGGACATTGGAGAGAAGTATAAATAGAATAATAAAAAATAGTTTTTTAATTTTTTCAAAATATTCAAATATATATCTGTTTCAGGTGAGTGTCAAGGAGAAGGACGTGAAGTTGGACTCCTTGGAAGTTTCGGAGACGCCAATCACGATAAAAAGAGCGAAAGGAATTATTCACTGCAACGCAAGAAAGTTGTTCGACTACATGTGGAAGCAGACTTTGGAAGATAAGAAGAAGTACGAGGACACCCTCGCTGAGGACAAGATCATTCAGCCTTTGAATGACGATTCTCACATTAGATATCAGATCTACAAGTTTCCATGGCCCCTTGACAACAGAGATGCAGTGGTTAGTTCCTTTGTCTTTTTCTTTTTCTTTTTGTTTGGGAATATTTAAATATTTTTTATTTTCATTTTCTTCAAGCTTTTGAGAACCAGAAAGATCATGGAAGACGGAACTTGCATCCAAGCAGAGACCTCCATAGAGATCGACAAGAACCTCGAACCCCAAAAGGGACACGGAAAGGAGATCAGATCAAAGATGCACATCGCAGGATACGTCTACAAGCCACTCGAGGAGAACAAGTGTGAGGTCACTTACATCAGCCAGATCGATCCACAAGGAAATGTCGGAAAGTTGGCAAACAAGGGAGAGAAGAAGGTTGCCCAGAGAATTGAAGTGATGAGACAGATTGCAAAGGACCACCACCTTTGAGGACAATCGTTTTTAGAAACTTTTTTTCGAAAGAATCTTTGCAAAAAAAAAAAAAAAAAAAAAAAAAAAGAAAAAATAAAAAAAAAAAAAAACAAAAAAAAATAAATTTTAACTATTTTTTTTTTTAGGAATGGACAAGAGTCTTTCAATTTATTTTCTCAAATTTGAATCAATTTTACTTTTTTTCATTTCTTGTTTTTGTTTTTTAGTGTATATCCCTCTCCGGAAAAAGCTTTCCAATGGTCACTGACCTTTTCCTTTTCTTCCGTTTTTTCTTTTTTCTCTTTCTGATATGAAGTTGAAGATCCCAACAACAAAGAAGATTCTTTCTTCTCCTTCTTTTCCTTCTTCTCTTCCTTACTGAGCTCTGGCTTGGATGGCTTTCCATTGAGTTTCATTCCAGAGCCTGGAAACTTTCCAGTGTTATCTTCTGAATCGGAATCAGAGTCTGATTCTGATTCTTCTGAAACTTCTTCTTTTTGCTTTGGAACTATCACTGGCTCTTCTTTCTTCACTGGAGCTTTTTTTTAAAAAAAGAAATGAGATCAAATTTCAAATTTTCAAATAAATAAAGGTAATTTACTTGGTTCTTCGTAATCCAGAGGAGGAGCAAACTCGACGTTAATATCAGTTTCTATGATGGAGACGGCATTTGCTGGCTTGACTTCAAGGACGTTGAATTTATAGTTTGTTCCAGCATATTTGAATGCAAAAACATCTCCTTTCGTCATAGCTGAGAAACTTCTGAGATGTTTCTCAAGGACTGCTTGGGGGTTGTGGATGTCCAGAAATGCTTTCGAATGTGGCTGAATTTTAACGAATGTTCCCTTCACCAATTCTTTCTGAAACACTGTGACGTATCCTCCCTCCTTTATTCCCAAGAACTCCATCATCTGTATGTTTTAACGAAAGGAGAATATTTGAATTTTTTTTTCATTTCACTTAAAAAGCTTTAAAAATTAAAATATTAACCCAAAATGGCATATAACAAACTCCCTCCTCTGCGTCAAACTCTTGAACTCCACAATGAGTAAGCTTTCTATTCATTGGGTTGCTCACTTCGAAAAGAACGGGCCATTGTATGTTCATTCTCGCTATAAAATTGAATGAAATAAGATTAGAATATCTTTTCAAAGGGAACTCATTTTGTTGATTAACTTACTTAATGTTGCAAGAGCTGAATTTGGGAGTATAACTGAAAAAATTTTATTTTGAGATGAAAATATTTCTTTTAGTATATTTCAAGACAAATATTGTCTTCAATGTTTGCGCTTACTTTTGTCTCCATTTTCCAACTCTTCTTTTCCCTTAAATGCAACAGAATAGCAGTTATATTTTTGTCTGAATACTTGAATGTTATTATTTAATCCTTGAAGAAAGTTAAACTTTTGTGTTTTAAAGAAAGAAAAAGGGATGAGTTTTATTTTTTTGAGAGAAAAAGCAAATAGGGAATTTTCAACCAACCATTTTTTTTTTTTTTTTGCAAAACAACAAAACTTTTCCCACTTCCTCTTGTTCTTTTTCTTCAACGTGTCCTCTGTTAACTTGCATTTTTTGTTTTTGTTTTGATTCAAAGATTTGAGGGAGAAAGTTTGGAAAAAAAAAAAAAATAAAATGGTTTCAAAATTAATGGAGAGTAGAATGGGGAGATTAGTCTTTCCTTGGTTTTTGTGCTTGTTTTTCTTTGTTGGGGCATATTGTGCGCTTTCTCCAGTTGTAAATCCCTCAGAATATGCAAATACCGCTTCATTTTTGGAGGGCAGACTTAAATTCTATTGGAACATCACCAACGACGATACTCTAGTTGTTGGAATAATTGGGCAGAACAATGGATGGGTAAAAAACTTTTTATTTAAAAAAAATACGCAAAATAAAAATATATTTTTTATTATTAATCTCCATATTTGAAAATCCCTCAAAACAAACAAAAACAAATACTTCCCCACGTTTTTATTTTGTTTCTTTTCTTTTTTCATTTTTGTTTATTTTATAATAAAAATTTATTTTTTTGTTTTTTCAATATTTTGAAATATTTAAAACGACATTTCTTGTTTAGATTGGATTTGGTATCACTGACCAAAATGGAGGAGCCATGCAAGGTGCGGACATTATCATGGGATACATGGAAAATGGAGAGATGAAAGTTGTGGATGCCTATGCCTCTGGATTCACCGCCCCTGATCAAGACACAAAGGTAGGTGGCAAAAACGACATTCTAGACTTTGGAGGAAGCGTGGTGGGCGCAACCAGACACGTGAAATGGATCAGAAAATTGGACACTGGAGATGTAAAAGACAGAGCCATAAAGCTTGGAACTGCGACTCAAGTCATTGTGGCTTTCAATCCCAGCACAGACAATTGGGAATATCACGGGAATACGAGACTTCAGACTACCATCACCTTTTCCAGGGATTTTTCTCCTGATGTGATACCTGCCAACTTTGAGAACAAGGTGGAGGCCCTTGGCGGAAAGTACACGCTCTATTGGAACATCATCTCCAACGATATTTTTGATGCTGGAATAATAGTGAAAGGAAAAGGATGGGTAAGTTTCTTTTTTAGCTCCATTTCGTTAAACACTCACATAAAACATTCATTTGAAAAGGTTGGATTCGGCATTTCTGAGGGAACGATGACAAAGGCAGATATAATCTTTGCGACACAAGTCAATGGAAAGTTCCAAATTGACGACAGATGGGCTTTCGACACCTCGGACACCAAGGCCACTGGCAACCCCACCCAGCCTGACGTGGGTTTGGGAGGAGTTGACAACATCCTCAAAGCTGCAGCCAAAAGAGAGAATGGTGAGACCTTCGTCAGATTTCAGAGAAAGCTCGTCACCAAGGACCAATTCGACCACGACATCACCAACAGCACTCAGAACGTCATCTTTGCATTCAATCCTGACACTGACGAATTTCAATATCACGGAAGAACTGCAGAGCAGAGGTCAATCAACCTCGTCCAAGGACAGATCAACAAGACCACTCATTCCACTTTGTTGCCCAGAGTGCATGGTGTTATGATGGTGATCGGATGGACATTTTTGATTCTCTTTGGAATGTCCATCGCCAGATACGTCCCTAAGCGCCTGGAGTGGTGGTTCCCCGCCCATGTGACACTCCAGACCCTCGGAGCCTGCTTCATCACCGCAGCATTCATCATCATCCTATATTACACTCGCAGCATCAACGGAGACTATCTCTTCTTTGCCGACAAACTCACTGGAGTGCACCAGCTGATTGGCTACATCACTACTGGCATCCTCTTCTTCCAGATTGTGATTGGTATTATTTCTGATAGATTGTGGAGGAAGAAGTTCAATGCCACCAAAAAGATACCTGATGCTTCCATCGTCGACAAGCTCCACTGGTGGATCGGAAGGCTCGGACTCATTCTTTCCGTCATCAATATTTATCTCGCTTTCAAATTCTACAATGTCTCCAAAGTCCTCATCGCCGTGTTCTCCGTTTGGGTTGGCATTGTCATTGTGGCGACTATCATTATGGAGATCAGAAAATGCAGAAATGGTGATGATGGACATCAGGCTCCTGTTGAAGAGAATTCAAGCGAATATGAACTCATGGATTCTCCCACTAACAGCAAAACTTGGTGAAATTAAAGAGTGAAATTTAATTTTGTCTCAAAAACTCATTTTTAGCATTTATTTTTGATTTTGAGAAAAATACAAGAAAAGAAAATTCAAATAAAATGAAAGATAGAAAGAAAGGATAGTGATCTGTTTTTGGAAAAAAAAGTTTTGTGCTTGTTTAAAGAAAGGAAATAAAAGAAGGAAGATTTAAAAAAAAATTAAAAAATGGAAGAGAAACAAGAGATTGTGGAAATAATAGAATACACAGAAGAGCAGGAGGTGACTCCTTACACGGTAAAGGCTGGAGAGAAGGGGATAGACTACAACAAACTGATTAAGGAATTCGGCACCACCGCCATCAGCCAAGAGCTCATCCAGCGCATCGAGAAGGTGACTGGCAAGCCCTGCCACCATTGGATCCGAAGGGGCCTCTTCTTCTCCCACAGATCTCTCAACGACATCCTCGATGCTGCAGAGAAGGGGGAGCCCTTCTATCTCTACACTGGCAGGGGTCCCTCCTCGGAGGCCCTCCATCTGGGCCATATGATCCCCTTCACCTTCACCAAATATCTGCAGGATGTGTTCGATGTGCCTCTCGTGATCCAGCTGACGGACGACGAGAAGTTCCTCTTCAAGGATCTCACCCTGGAGGAGTGCCACAGGCTGGCCAAGGAGAATGCGAAGGATATTATCGCTTGTGGATTCGATCCCAACAAAACTTTCATCTTCTCTGACCTGGATTATGTCGGGTGAGTGTTTTTTATGAAGAATATATTATTATAATATAAAAAGAAAAATTTTATTTTTTTTTTTTTTTACTCATTTTTATTTTCCTCCAAAATATGAAGCACTATGTATCCAAATATTGTGAAGATCCAAAAGTGTGTGACTAACAACCAAGCAGCGAACATCTTTGGATTCAACGATTCTGATAATATCGGAAAATATGCCTTCCCTGCAGTTCAGGCGGCTCCCTCCTTCTCCTCCTCCTTCCCCCAGATCTTTGGTCCACGCAGTGACGTACACTGCCTCATTCCTTGTGCAATAGATCAAGATCCCTTCTTCCGTATGACAAGAGATGTCGCTCCCAGACTTGGCCTCAAGAAGCCTGCAGTCATCCACTCCAAGTTCTTCCCTGCCCTTCAGGGACCAAAGACAAAAATGAGTGCATCCACTGAATCATCTGCCATCTTCATGACAGACACCAAGAACCAGATCAAAAAGAAGGTCAACAGGTATGCCTTCTCAGGAGGCAAGGACACCGTTGAGGAGCACAGACAATTTGGAGGAAATCCTGATGTGGATGTTTCTTATCAGTATCTCACCTTCTTTGAGCCTGATGACGAGAAGCTCAAGAAATATTATGAAGTAATTTTTCATTTTCTAGGAAATATTTAGTTTCAATTTTTACTAACTTTATTTTTCTTTTTTTTTTGAAAGGATTACAAGAGCGGAGTGCTTCTTAGTGGAGAGATGAAGGCTGCTTTGATAGAAACCATCACTCCTTTCATATTGGAGCATCAACAGAGAAGGGCCAAGGTAACAGACGAGATTGTGGAACAATTCATGAAACCTCGTCCTCTTGAATTCAAAGGAAAGGAGAAAATCAAACAAATTGAAATCACAAATAAGAAGAAGAAGAAAAAAGCACCAAAGACAACTCCTCCTGCAGAGGAAAACAAATGAAGAAACCCAATACTTGAAGAAATCTCTTTTATTTAATCAAAAAATAATTAAAAGTTAATAAGGAAAATTTGGAAATGATAAATTTGCAAGTCAGTTGACGTATTTTTAAAAGTCATAAAGGGAAAAGTGGAAGGTTTTGTCCTGAATCATTCCAATTGTTTCATCAATAGTCAAAAACTTGTTGTTCTTGAGTTCTGGGTCAACAATGAGGAAGTATTTCTCTTCATTGAGCTGAAGAGCCATCAAAGAGTTGAGATGGGCGACCTCTATTCCCAGAGATGTCTCATTACTTCCGAAATATACAATTCCATAGCTGAAAACGAGGTTCCAAAGAAGTCCACTTACTATCTCCCTCTTCTGTTCGAGAGTCATCTTCTTGTTGGGCACACTACAAGCAAACTTCTCCCTCAAATCTTCCAAGATTTTTATTCTAGGAATATCTGTCCTGAAGTTGTACAATGTGTAAGCCCCGTCATACTCACCAACAGCTCCCTCATTCCTGCTCATGATCCATGGCTGGGTAGGAAGCAGAGTAGAGATAGCACAAAAGGGAGTGATTAATTTTGCACTCCATTCCCATTTGTTGGAGATAAATTTGCTCGTAAGAACGACAGGATTGTTGGAAAATATGGAGGAGAAGTACTGCATGTGATAGTTCCAAAGAAAGGTGAGATGGTGGGCCAATTTGGTCCATTTCCTCACTTTAGGATGAGTAGACGAAAGATTTTCCAGATATTTCTCGTCGTCCAGTAGTTTGTTTGCTTTTAAGGAAATATTTTAGAAAAACAAAAGAAAAAAAAAGGAAATTTAGATTTTTTACCTTTTTGTCTTATTTCTTTGGATCCCTCTTCAAAACTCTTTAGGATTCCCGATACATAGCTCCTCTCAGTTGGTAGAGTCCACTGCCAAATCCTGAGGCTCTGAGTCCATTTCTTTCTTTCGCTGAATAAATGGATTTTCTTGTTTTTGAAATCCTCAAGAATAATATCACTAAAAACCAACAGATGGGCGACAGTGGGAAGCCTTTGTATCTTCAAGTGATTCTTCGCTCCTCCCTCACAAGTATTTATCCAATATTGTTCGTCAGTATCACTGCAAACGAGGAGCCAATTCTTCAATCTCTGGCTCTTCTGCATCCTCACACACAGCGCATCACTGGCGCAACGCTTGGACACCTTTGGCGCGAAGCTGCACATCGCCAGCGCAACGATCCTCTGTTCCATGTTCATTTCCAAATATCTCTCAAACTCAAAGACAGTGAAGAACTGGCACTGACGAAACGCCTGCCAGCCAGCGCCAGACTCCAGTCCAAGCGCCAGGGCCTTGAGCGCCTCCGGCGCAACTTCCAGCGTGATGGGATGGATGGTGTGGCGGGAAACCTCTCCGCTGTATGTAAATGAAGAGTCATGCTTGCCTTCTGCGTGCAGGATGGACGAGGGGATGATGCAGAGGAAGAAGAGGATATCCATCACCAGAATGCGCACCACTTGCTGTCTCTCTGGCTCCACCTTGACCTTCTCCAGTGTGTGTTCCAGACGTTGCAGCTGTTTGAGGAGTGCCTCGTCTTTTGACACTATTTCTGTGTATTCTTCCAACAAGATCCCCAAATCTTGTACGAATTTCTCATATGTCTCCATCTGTTTTGAGAAACCCACTTCTCCTTCTTCTGATTTCCTTCCTAAATTTGAAAGAGATGTCCAAAAATTTACAAAATTAAAATTAATACTATTTTTCTCAACAAAAATAAAAAGATTTTTCTTTCCCAATTTAAATTAATTCATTTTTTTGAAAGTAATTACCTGAGAAGAATGAGAGGGGCAGTTCTTTCCCAAAAGATAAATAAAATTTTTCAAATTTATCCAACGTTTGATTGTATATGGGAAGTGTGGACACTATATTGCAAAGCACTCTATCAAGAGAGTCTTTCCTACTGTTTTTGTTCTTTGAATTCCATCTCTTTTTTTGATCTTCAAAATCTCCGAATGGATCTCTTTCTCTACAAAGATAGAAAGTTTGTAATATACTCAAAGGAAGAATAGTTACCAAAATGGAAATCAAAAACTCTTTTATCTCTTTCCAAATATTCATTTTTTTTATTTTTAATTTTTGTAAACTTCATTCTCAAAAATGGGAAGAAGGGAAAGAGAGTAGTAAAAGAGTTTAGAAAGATCTTTTGATTATTTCATGAATGACAGGCTTTGGAATTTTGAGTCCTGTTTGAGATTGATTTCTTTTCAAGAAGAGAAGAAAGAGAAGAATTCTTTGTTGGAATGAAGAAGAAAAATATTTGTGATCTTCAGGACTCCAAATCAAAACTCTTCTTCCTCCATTTATTGAGAAAATATTTTCATTCTTCATCATCAAAACTGGTTTGTGTTGATCTTCTTTATTTCCAGTTCCAAGTTTTCCACAATCATTTTTTCCCCAAACCCAAACTTCTTCATCTTCTTTCAAAATCATTGATGAACTTACAGAAGAAGAAACTTGTTTTATTTTTGGATCTTTCAAAATAAAAACTGGTTTGTATTGATGTTGTTTGTTTCCAGTTCCAAGTTGTCCTTCACTATTAATTCCAAATCCAATCAATTCCCCATCACTCTTTAAAATCAAAGTGTGATTAAATCCACAACAAATTGTTTCAATCATTTCATCAACCAAAATCAAACTTGGTTTGTTTCTATTTTCATTATCTCCCAGTCCAAGTTATCCATATCTGTTTCCTCCCCATCCCCAAACTTCTCCATTCTTTTTCAAAACAAGTGAATGATTTCCTCCACAACAAATTTGTTTTATCTTTTCATCTTTCATCACCAAAACTGGATTATTTTGGTTTTTATAATCTCCTATTCCAAGTTGTCCCTGTTCGTTATTTCCACAAGCCAAAATTTCTCCATTCTTCTTCAAAAACAAAGTGTATTCTGCTCCACAAGCAATTTGACAAACTTGTTCATCAACCATCACAAGTGAAGGTTTTTCTCTATTTTCTTAATCTCCCAATCCAAGTTGTCCACGATTATTCATTCCAGCTCCATAAATCTCTCTATTTCTTTTCTTGATGAATACATGGCACCTTCCTCCACAAATCATCTCTATCTCTTTATCTTTATCCACTTGTCCTGATTTGTTGCTTTCATAAGGTCTGTTAGTGTAAAATATTCCATGTCTGTAAAGTGTCCCATCCACTTTCAAAATGAGGGTGTAATATTCCCCACAACAAACAGAAACAATGTCCTCATCTCTTGTTGGCTCTGGTCTGTTTTTATCGAATCTGTGTCCTATTCCCAATTGAAAACATTCATTGTATCCACAAACCAACATCTTTCCATCCTCTTTTACGTTATTTTTGAGTTTTTAGAATAGAGAAAATTATAATTTTTATAAAGAAACCGTCATATTACTCAAAAGAAAACAAGAATGATGAGAAAAACAAGAAAATCCTTTTCTTTCTCCTAAAAATTTTGATTTCGTTGGTTCTTTTGTTTTCTCTCGTTTTGTTCGTTCATTTTTGTTGCCCATTTTTTTTTTCTTTTTCACTTTCTTTACTCTGGCAGTTTCTTTTCTTTCCAATCAAAAAAACCAAATGAAAAGCATTTGTTTGAAGGATAAAGGTGAATATTCAAAATATAATAAAAAAAATTGACACCCAAAGAAATGACATCACTCAAACAACGTCTGGCATTGTGGGAGAAGAAAGGTAGAAGAAGGAGAAAAGGGAGAAAAGGAAATATTTTTATTTTAAGAAAATCAAATTTATTTAAAATATTATTCAAAAATTAAAGGTGAAGATACCAATGCCTCCCCGAGTGTAAAGTCTCCAGAACCAGTAAAGGCTGTGGTAGCAAAATCATCTCCCAGTCCTGTCAAAAAAATTCCAATAAAGAAAGATGTGCCTCCCAATGCTGTAAAGAAAGAAGTTACAAAGGCAATCTCCTTGAAAAATCAGAATGTAACAAAAACAGCACCTATAAAGCAGAATATAGTGAAGAATGTTGAAAATCCTGCCAAAGAAAGCCCTTCTCTCTCCAAAGCGCCCTCAAAAGAACTCCCTGCTAAGAGTGGAGTGCAGAAGACTCCTGTGAAGACTCAAGTGACGAAGAAACCCTCTGTGCTCAGCAGATTTGGAGATAACGAGCCAAATTTGGGGAAATTCGCTCAGATGGGAATGGGAGGAAGATTTGGTGCCAAACTGCCTGGAACAAAGTCCTCCGTAGTTGGACCAAAGAAAGTAGCCTCTAACGTTGCGGGATCTGATGTTCAGGTGAACAAGGATGATGTCTCCAAAGAGAATGTCGTCAAGGTGACCTCTGTGCGCAAGGGAGACTTTGGAAATGCTCTGTCCAGCATGCTTAAGGCCGGACCTCCTGCCAAGGTTTCAAATCCTTCCATTTCTAACGAGAATCCTGAGAGCGACGGAACCCTCACTTTCGTCAACAAGGGAAGAGTGAAGGCTCCGGGATTGAAGAACAGGAGGCCAGTATCTACACGTCCCGCAAAGAAGACGAATATTGCGACTGATTATCTCAAAAAGATCGACGAAAGAACCAAAAAGGAAGTAAAGCCTGAAAAGACGAACGAAGTGGCTGTAAACGCTGAGGAAGGCAAGGAAGCCAAACCCGAAGAGGAGAAGGCACAAGAGGAGGAGAAACCGAAAGAAGAAATTCCAAAGATTTTGGAGGAAGAAACACCAAAAATGGAAACTACAGAAGAGAAGAAAGACCAAAAGCCTCAAGAAGAAGAGAGGAAGGAAGAGGAAAAGCCTCAAGAGGAGAGAGAGGAAGAAGAGAGAAAAGAAATTTCTTTGGAATCTCCTAAACAAGAGAGGAAGGAGGAGGAGGAAAAACCCTCTGAGGACATCTTTGGAGAGACCATCAAGACCCCAGAAATAGACTCCAAGAAGCAGCAGGAGATAGAAGATGATTTATTTGGAGATATCAACAAGCAAGAACAAGCAAAGCAAAACACCGCAGAGTCCTTACCAAGTCCTTCCCTGATGGGAAGCACAAAAGACCTCCATTTCTTCTCATCTATTGAAATTAAAATCCCTGAAGACAAAAAGCAGGAAGAGGAAGTCGTGGAAGAGAAGCCAGTCTCTGTCAAGGAGGAACCCAAGGAAGAACCAAAGGAAGAACCCAAGGAAGAAGGGTTGTTCTCGAACGAAGCATCTTTTGATCTTTTCTCTGAAAAACCAAATGAGGAAAAAGAGGAGAGAGAAGAGAAGCAGGAGGTGACCGTTTTCAAGCAGGAGAGACTGTTTGCAGACGAGGAGGAGTTTGTGTTCGAACAGACCATCGTTGTACAAGTGAAGGAGGATCCTAAAGAAAGCAAAAAAGATGTTTCAGAAGATCTCTTTGGAAATTCTAAAGCAAGCGACGACCTTTTCGGAGGAGGAAATGAAAACTTGTTTGAAGAGAGCAAAAAGGAAGATGTGGAGCCTGTCCCGGAAAAAGAACCTCAAAAAGAAGATATTAGCGCTTATTTGAATGAAATGAAGGAGAAAAACATTGTAGCAGGAGAGGAGGATGATGTGTTTTCTACCATTGGACAAAACAAGAAAGAGAAGACAGAGGTTCTCTTCAGAGAAGATTACGATCTGTTTGGAGAAAGCAAAAAAGAAGAGAAGGAAGAAGAAGAGCCAAAGAAGAGAAAGGAAGAAGAAGAAGAAGAAGAGACAAAGGAAGAGGAGGAGCCAAAGGAGAGTGAAAAGAAACAAGATTCTCTCTTCAAAGACGATATGGATCTTTTCTCTGACACTGCATTCAAGCCCGCTGTAGCTCCAAGCAACAACGAAAGCAAATCTGAAAACAAAGAGAATTATGACGATCTCTTCAACTTTTGAGGAAAATTTACCTCTGAAAATCAAAACTTTATTTTCTTTTTTAGGAAATTTTAAACAACTTGTCCTTTAGTCAAAGTGATTTTCCATCTCTTATTCTTTTCTCTTAATTCTTCTCTTGTTTTATTGATTAAAAATTAGAAGCGGTAAAAAATAAAAAAAATTGAAAACTTATCCTCGCTTTATATTTGTTTTTTTATTTAATTTGATATGTCAAATTCAAGCAACCAGATTTTGAACAAGAATGTATTGACTCAGATATTTGAGTATTTGACAATACCAGAAATAGGAAAGGTATGCTCCGTCAGCAAACAATTCAACACTGCGGGGTCTTCAGACGTGTATGTTTTGAAAATAGAAACAAGAGATATACAAAAAATAATTTATTTTAAACTCACATTTTATGTCCAAAATAAAAACCAAGATTGTGGAAAAAGCTTTATGTAAGAGACTATGGAGAGATTGAAGAACTTGATGAGAAGGAGAAAGATGAGAAAAAGCTGGACTGGAAAACTTTCTACAAGAAATATATGTAGCATTGGGACACCACAAAGAGTGAACTCTATGGCAGCGAGGTGGAAATAACACAAAACAAGAGGGTGGTGAAAATGAAGACCCATATTAGCCACAATTACACTGTTATTGGAACAAGACTTTTCAAACAGGGAAAAATATACTACTATTCCCTCCACTTCCACAAAGTAACAAAAAAATAATATCCTTCTTTTTTCAAATTTAGTTTTTTTTTTCTCATTTCTTTTTGTTTTGTTTTATTGAAAGGTTGCAACGCTTAGGATTGGATTGGTGACTGAAAACTTTGATCATTTCAAGGCTTCCACAAGTTATGCTGTTTGTTTTTCTCGGTTCTTTTTTTGATATTTTGTGTTTTTACGTTCTAATTCCAAATAAAAAAGATTGGAAACAATCCTTATCCAGAAAACCCAAGAGCTCTTGGATTTGGATTCATACCATCAGCAGGTAATTCTTCTCTTTTAATTCATTTTACAATAAAAAAGTAAATTTCGAAATATTTCGAAAATAAAACGAAAATGAAAGGTTATTACAAAGAAGTGATGCCAACCATAAAGCACGCAGACTTTCCAGCTCCAGGTTGGGGTGAGAAGACAACCATTCACATCAAAGTGGATCTCCAAGAAGGATCTCTCTCCGCAATCCTCTGCAAAGATGATCCACACTCTTCCAACAAGATCTTGCGTCTCTTTTACAACCTCCCAAAGGACACAAACTTTTATCCCGCCATCAGTCTTTATGGCAGCGGAATTGAAGTAGAAATTTTGAAGCATTCCAACTATTTCAAACAATGTGAGGAAGAGGCTCTCCTCACTGCCATCGTGGACGACAAATGAGCTTATGTTTTTGGATATTAGTTTGTTTTCCAAAATAAAATAATTAAAAAATAAAAAAAGGTATATTTTGCAAAGAAAAAAGAAGAAATTAAAGAATACATTTTGGAAAGAAATGAGCAAAGAAAATCCAAACCCTGTGGTACATAAAGTGAATAATGTCACAAGAAATGATGAATTAGACGATGATGAAAGAGATCCAATTGATGAGCTAGAAATATTTGGTTTTCTTTTTCCTTTTGAAACAACTTTCTTTCTCATTTATTTCTCAAATATTTTATTTAATCCCTAAAATCCCATATAATCAAAATAAAAACAAGATATTATAAGGAATATAAACGACCCAGAGCATCCTCTCACTTTGGAGCAACTAAAAGTGACAGATATAAGGAATGTAGAGGTTGATGACGAAAATAACAGAGTGTTGATTCAATTCACTCCCACCATTCCCCACTGCTCAATGGCCACATTGATAGGCCTCTCTATTAGAACCAAATTGATCAGATCTCTCCCTCCAAGATTCAAGATCGATGTCCTCATCACTCCAGGCACTCACTCCCAGGAGACTGCAGTAAACAAGCAACTAAATGACAAGGAGAGGGTGGCTGCAGCACTTGAAAACGACAATCTGTTGAAAGTTCTAAATAATTGTGTTGCACATACTGATCCCTGAAAGTTCTTTTTGTTTAAAAAGCGATTCTTCTTGAAATTTAAAGTCAAGGGACAAATAAAATAAGATTTGATTTTGAAAAATATGAAAGAAATTTCCAAATTTTAATCTTCCTCGATAAAAACTTCCTAAAAAACAATAAAAAGAGGAATAAATCATCCCAAGAACTGCAGAGTGACTTCCTCAACGTTGATGGGATCGTTGGAGGTGACTTCTGCTGCCCCAAAGATATCCAGTATCTCATTCACTTCGTTGACATCCTTGTCGAGCTCCTCAAAGCCTTCCAGAGCTACGAGGGCATTAGGGTCATCAGTGGAAAGGATGTCGACGACTCTGAGAAGATCTTCTATGGCATCTTGACCCTGAAGCTCTCCCGCAGGCTCTTTTGGAGGTTCCAAACCACCTTCCGTTGCTCCTTCCGTTGTGTTGGCAGGTTCTGTCCCTTCGCCACTCACACTATCAGAAATTGAATTTTCTGGATTCTCAGAAACAATGGGCTCTTCCTTCTTGTCCTCTCCCTCAGAGGGTGTATCGACACTGGCATTCTCTGTTGTACTTTCAGAGTTGATTACAGGTGTTTCTTGGGGATTTTCAACAGAAATCGTATTTTCCTCCGAATTTCCCACAGATATTTGAGTGCTTTCCTGAGGAGGCTCTTCAACACGAGGGGGCTCAGTATTAGACTGCTCAGTCTCATCTCTCACAGCCATATCTTCGTTATTCTTTTCAACATTCGATATATCCGTGTTCCTTGGAGGCTCATTAACAGAAGGCTGAGAAGCTCCAAGAAGAGAAGACAAATCTTCGTTTTGTGCAGTCTTTCTCTCCTCTGCTTTTGGCATGGCCTTCGCAGCACCTCCTATCTTCGTTCCACAGGCGACGCAGAAGGTGGCGTTTGGCTTCAGAGCCTTGCTGCACTTTGGACAGGTGTTTTCGTTCGCTGAATTGGTTGCGCTGGAAGATGCAGGAGATTCTGATTTCACATTCGAAGCGTTTGCAGCACTTGTGGGTGTCTTCCTTGCATATTTCTTGTTGCACGGAACACACTCATATGCCCTCTCATCGAATATTACCACCGTTTGTTTGCATTTTGGACAT
>Ga0115853_100230_pt1 | contig 17203 bp, 3 predicted proteins | sample InSIn5gowninarea_FD_83867 | JGI IMG/M metagenome (GOLD analysis project Ga0115853, IMG submission 83867)
ATTAATAAAAAAAAAATAAAAAAAAAAAAAAAAATAAAAATAAATATATATATATATATATATATATATATATATATATATATATATATATAAATATATATATATATATATATATATAATAATAATTTTAAAAAAACAACCTATAACATTTTTTAATTCAATTTTTGGATAAAAAATACAATTCTCATACTCACCCCATTTTCTTTTGAAAATGAGTGAGAATTTCAAGCATCACCCATGTTAAAAAAAATATATCTCAAGTGCCTTTACCTACAACTCCAAAGGAGTAGTAAGTAAAACACGCTACTCTTTTAAGATTGCGAAATCACACCCCTCTTTTATTTCCAAAGGAAATACCCACTACTCACGTGGAGTTATGGCCCCTACTTCTAAAGGAAATGTGAGGCAATTTTGAGAAACATTGCCCTCATTTTAAAAAAAAATGATTATGAAAATCATTTCTATATAAGAAAGATAAAAATAAAATTTTAAAAAATTATATAGTTTTTTAATTTTTAATATTTATATATTAATATGTTTAATAATATATTTAAATTATAAAAAAAAACTATTTGAACTTTAATATTTTTAATAACATTTTTAACAAAGAAATTATGATATATTTTTTTATGTTGTTTATAATGTTTTATTTTTATTTTTTTAATGTTAGATTTTGAATTTTAAAAATTATTATATGTAATATCTTAATTTTGATTTTGATATTTGCTTATTATGTAAATATTGTAATCATAAAATATGGTATTTAGCAAAGAGCTTAAAGCTAAGCTCTCACTAGAGGATGTTAAGGATTGTAGAGGCAAGTATTTTATGTGATGTACTCATATATAGGCGACCATGTGATAGTGAGACATGGCGATAAGTGTATGCATGTAAATATTCCAAATTAATATAAAGGTCGAAGGTTGGCTAAAGGTGCAACGAAGCGGAAAGGGCGTGCATGGGCTCCAACAAGGTAAGAAAGAGGGGGTTGTAGGAGTGTATCCCTAAGTGCCATGTGTCCATTGGGGAACCTATGTGAGAAGTCAACCTCGTCTTTATGGTCGCATTTGTTTCCTTTAATCACCGTTGGGAAGTGGGTGAGAGATCACCTCACATAGTAATGGTTATGTGAGGGATCCCATGCAGAAGTGTATCAGTTGTGGTGTTAGCCTCATAAAATCCATCGTCGCCATGATTAACCTAATCCCGAGTCATGAGGGAGATTACTCACTCTATGGCGGGGGAGTTTAGTTTGTGACCAATCGTGAGCGAGAAAGGAGGTGCTATCAATACCCAATGTGGAGCGTCTAGCATAGCCGGGGAAAAGAATGATGTTTTTGGGGAGTAGACAAAGAGACTAAGAGGTTCCTCCGACGTCACAATTTCAAGGCTAGAGGAGAAAGGAGATCGTGAGGTTCCCAGCCGAATTGATAGTGATTCTAGAGAGGTCGAGAGGTTCTTTGCACTGGTGAGTCAATTGTTATAAGTGGCCTATAGGAGACCGTGAGGTTCCTGTGGGAGATTGAGAGGTTACCGACCCTTGCAACATAGCATTGAGGAGATTGGGAGGTTCCTGAGTGCCAAATAATCACTAAAAGTGTTGAGGGAGACCGAGAGGTTCTCTATCCCTGGGCATGAACTGTGGGAGACTATATGTCCCTATTCTTGTTTGGTGAGAACACTTGTGGAGATCGTGAGGTTCCTTAGCACATGTATCTGTCATATAGCTTGTGGGAGATTGTGAGGTTCCCTAGTGCTAGAAGCCTGTGGAATTTAGCCTAATTCAGTGGATTTTGAGAAGCTTTCCTTTTTGGAAACCTAGAGTCTAGCTTGGGGGTGGCCTATCCGCAGAAGAAAGTTGTTGGAATAGAGAGCCTATGGTCGGGAGGAACGGTGCACGTTTGAAGCGAGTCGGATAGTCGGTTTATTGAAAAGATCAATGTTTTTCCTATGTTTTAAAGTTGTTTATGAATTTGCAAAATCTTTGTTATGAATTTCTATTTAAATAATCTTGAAGTATATAAGATGCATGTTTGGATGTAAGGGAGTTCTGTTAAATTGTTTGATATAAGTATGATGGCATGTCTTAGTGTGATGCCATGGTTTCTTTGAATCCATGTAATCTACGAAGTTTTTGGCAATCGAAAGGCCTATTAAGTCACTCAGAATGGTTGGCAAAGTAGAGGGCACCTTCAACATCAACCGACACCTCTTATTAGAATGCTCTAAGTGTCGGCCTGGAAACATCAATCCGCAAAAAAAAGGACCAATGTAGAATATCATTTAAGCAAAATTGGACAAGTCTCAGCATGACGTCAACATGATGTCAGCAGGAGGAATTTGGGAGTCCGGGGAAGCCTTGAGGCTGAGAGCTGGGATAAGTTTAGTCGGGAGTCCCAAGGAGTGACAAGGTCAAGGCTACAAAAGTCGAGACTAGGATCCCGAAATAGAAAGGCCAAGATAGGTTGAAGTCGAGAGCCAGGAGCCAGGATGAGTAGGAGCCTGGAGTCCGAGGGAGCATCGAGCTAGGACTCTGGGGATGACGTCAGCATAACATCATCACGATGTTAGAAGGAGTTAGGAGTCTGGGGGGGAGAATCGAGCCAGGAGTCTAAGGGATGATGCCAGTATGATGTCATGTTAACAAGGAGTCGGGAGTCTGGGGGATGACGTCAATGTAATGCCATCATGATATCAGCAAGGAGTCAGGAGTTCGAGGAAGGACTAGGCCAAAGCTCAGAGGAATGAAGTCAGGATCCCAATAGAGGACAAGGTCAAGGCTCGAATGACCAAGTCTGGGATCTCATGAAGGTGAGGTTGAGGCCCGAAAATAGGAAGGTCATGAATCTTAGGGAAAGGAAAAGCTAGTAGCCCACAGAAAGGTTAAGTTAGGGTCTTGAGGAAAGAGAAAAGTTGGGGCTGGGAGAAAGGAGTTGTCGGGGCTCAGGAAAAGTGTAAAATCAGGGTCAAGGAAATAAACTTTAGGGCCTATCGAAGTTACAACCACAAAAGGGGGAATCAAGGACAATCAAGGCCGAGAAGGTGAGATAGAGCCCAGGATGACAGAGCCGATGGGTGGCAACGCCAAGTATTTCCACGTGGCAAGTTCGACACACAGGCATGGAAGCCATGAATAGGCCATTAGAGGATGTTGGGACGTCGAGGTTAGACCGAGAATGACGTAAGAGGCCAGTAAACAAGGTAATGGTCAAGACTTGGTGATAGACCGTGGCTAGAGAGATAAAAATTAGTCCCAGGAAAATAACAGTCCAATATAATACGAAAATCGATTGCCGCAAAGGGTGTCAGTAAAGGCACTCAATTTTGGAGCAGTCGATAGGGTAGCATGAGATATGAGGAGAGGTTGAGAGAGCTTTGTAGTTAAGTTAGATCCATAGATGCAACTAAAGGAAAATTTTAGATGGGGTCACTAAGGACATGACATTATATGTGTGTGTTTTATTATTTAATTTGAGCTTTCTAATGTTTTTTTCAAAAAAATTGAAGTGTCTCTTAATTTTATTTTATTTTTTTGTTTTTTTACTATTTGTAAGTTTTATATAATTTTTATTTTTGTTTTTAAAGTGATGGGGAGATAGGCTCCAAGATAGGATATTGGACTTTTTTAGGCCTTTTTGAATTCCTAGTTGGGTTATTGGTCACACATAGAAGGTAATAGTATGTTCTCTTTAGTCCCCCTTTTGAATTTTTGTTCAGTTAAGGTACTCTTTTTCTTTATTTTTGGTTTTTTCTTTTTTTGTGCCCCTAAGTTGTTAAGGATATGGTTTCATAGAAGTTGGAATTTCAAATCCCCAAAAGGGATGTTGTTGGTAACACCTTTGTTTTCGTTTCGGGGGTTGATTTTAGGGTTTTTCTATTTTTAGGCAACAATATGGATTTTGTAAGCCATGATTGAAAAATGTTGTAATTTTGACATCGAAAAGAAAAGAGTGATATTGGTAGCACCACTTTTTGAAACAAGGGTAAAAATAACCACTACATGTGACCTATAAGAAAATGATAACTCTTGAAGGTTGTCATTAAGTAGGTAACTAAATTTCTAATTAATGCCTCGCACTCATCAGTCTTGCCAATCAAGAAATCCTTCACTATTTCATTGGTTGCAACCTAAATAAACCCTTGAAACATGCACTTTGGCCTACAACCTCCTTTCTCAAGGCACACACAGACACCTCAAGATGCCCAAGACATTGTCACTTGCACAACATCTAAGTGCTAAACCAATTGCCAATGGTTAGACCATATGCCCCAATTCTTCTTTGGGACCACTTTTAAGCCACAAATCATGCCTTACTGAAGGCTATTTCCAAAAGTTGTGACAACCCCAAGTTTCTCCACTCCTTATGTAACCTCTCTATAAAAGGCCTCATGATGGCACCCTAAGACTTCTGCCACACTTGCAACTCTACACTTGTCAAGTACCTCTACATGAACACTCTCACCAAGGCATTCTTCCCTGTGCCTTTTGGCAATTCATGTGGCATGATAAGTCACCTCCATGCAACCCATCTTCACAAAGAGTCTTTGCAAGCATGCCCACATCTAAGTGTGCAAGTCATTTTCCTTCCAAGTGCCCCACCACCATTGCAACATTGTGCCAAGGAAGATGACCTCATGCCCACTCCTAGATATGCAACCTGAAAATGCATTGGCACCTAAACCACTAAGTGACTAGGGTGGGTGCTTTCATTTTCCCAAGGATAAATCGCAAAGGCCCTACATCCTCCCCCACTCAAGCTCTTATTGTCCTAGCAAGGTCAGCAATAGGTCTTCCCAAGACTTCCTTCTCATCCTGGAAATCCTCTCCATGCTTCCAACATTGATACTAATACAACTTAATCTTTACCAAGAAGGTCACTCAATTGTCCAGTGCTACACTTCTGTAAACTCACCACTACTTCAATATCTTAATAAATTTTTCCATGCTTTTGTACACTATTAAATCCCATGTTCTGAACTATTCAAGTAATCAATCTAACTATTGCACTCAAAACCATGAGAATGTACTTCTTCATGGAAAAAACAACTAGTTTCATACATGCTTTGGTCTACTATACAACTTTCATAAATAAGAGAAAGGTAACCACCTTCACCTCAAAACAGTTAAGTCAACAATTAGCTGCCCTGTAATATGCTCGACCCCAAAATCCTAAGAAGCAGAAATTTTGTTTGGACCCTAACTTGGTTAATTTTGCTCAGAATTTTTATTATAACACCTTTTCTGAACCAAAACGTCATTTTTGCATCAACTCACATTGAAAAAATTAAATTCTGGGCACCTTGTGAATAGTTATCGTCTCTCCAATTTACATGGTCATCATTAAAACGATGAAAAAAATCGTTGATTTTAAATCAACGATATATCCTTTGTTCAGACTCTTATTCAAATGTGTTTTGTTTTGTTTTTGGAATTGGGTATTTTTTCGACGAGAACTTAGATATGAAATTATTTTTTGAATATTCTTCACCCAAATTTTTGGAAATTATTGTGAAAGTTGTCGCCCAATATTTTCCTTCAAATTTCCTACATACACCAAAAAAAAATTCCCCACTTTGGAAAGAGCTTTGATACCACTTGTAATAAGCTTAACTTGAAAATAATATAAATATTTGAACAATAAAATAACTCAAAACAATCACATAAGATAAAGACCAAAGATGGAGCAGAACCCTTAAGGTAGGGTAACACCATATATTAATCCTTAAGGAAGGAAATCATTCCACAAGCCATATGCTTGCTCAATACAACACCACTTAACATCTCATACAATGATACTCATGTGCATTTATACTTGCTAATGAGTATTCCTAGGGTCCCTTTCCATAATATTATATTATTTCTTACAACTACTCACTAACTACCCATTTGACCATTTCCCATTATTTAAGGCCATATTACATTAGTTATTCTTCCATGGGTATACAATACATCATATAATACCCTTCGATACCTCATAATATCCCCCCCTAGGTACATAATAGGGACCCCCCCAATCCCCTTTTGTAAATATAGGTTCTTAAGCATTTCCCTTGTCTTCCCTTCCTCCCAGTTTGAAATTAGACATTCCTTTTGTCATCACCTTTTGAGCATGTGTAATTGGAATTTGTTTCTTATTGTCTTTTCTTTTCTTTTCAGGTCTTATTTGTTTCATTGTTTGCAAGAGTCCCAATCCCTGGCTTTGAAGATGAACACTTTTACTTTGTTTTTCATGCATTTGAGATCCCTTTCAAGAGCATTGTATATTGTAGAACAATACATTGCAATGTCAAAAAAGACTCTTATGTGAAAGACCTATTATTTTTTGACTTCCCCAAAAGAGCTACATTAGCCTTGTCATTTTTTTGGTTTAGTTGTCTTGTAATGAGCACATAATCTCGAGTATAGGTTTTCTTACTTCTTTTATGATATTATCAAAATGAAAATCATGTAAAGCTCTTTTGAATGACCATGCTTTTTTTTTAAGTAAACTCTTTTTCCTTATGATATGCTCTAGTCATGTCAGTGTATTTACATGAATAAAAAAAGTGAAGATTTTCTATACATTTATTTTTATGTTTTGAAATTTTTATTTTAAAAGTATATGTGTGGTGAATGAGCTTGGTCCACTCTCAGGCTTTGCTTTTATTGAACATCTTCACATATAATCTGAGTGGAAGAGGATTGCTACCTCTATAAAAAAGTAGAGGGTGATTTGTTATCTTAGCATCTTGCCCCGTGAGGTTGTTGTTCCTATTCATGTTGTGAATAGAAACATCAATAACACATACACATACAGAGAGAGAGAGAGAGGGAGGAAGGAATAGGGAGGGGGATGGAGGAAGAGAGAGCGAGGGAGAGATGGAGAGAGTGCAAGGGAAAGAGAGAGAGGGGGAGGGGGTTTGTGAGAGGGAGAGAAGGGTATGAAGGGAGAGAGAGGGGGGGAGGGATCGCGCAAGAGATAGAAAGAGTGTGTGTGTGTGTGTGTGTGTGAGAGAGAGAGAGAGAGAGAGGGAAGCTTTGAAATTTGACTAGGAATGTAATCATTGTAATAAGTAATTGCATACCATGGACTGATCTTTGGGCCTTCAAATTTGTCTAGGGGTGAATGAATGCCATAAGGGCTTGAATAATACTCATAGAGCATGAGGGCCATGTACAATACATTAAACCACCACATATGACCCTATATGCATCCCTTAGATGATGTCTAGGCATTTTATCAAGATATGCTTCATATGAATTGCCCACCATTGTATGTGATATCTCAACCACCTACCTATTACCCATTATTATGACTTATCTTATTGTTTTTAATATGTTGCCCATTATATTATCTTAGTTTTCTCTATCTTACTTTATATTATGATATTTGTCTCTCATTATGATATCTATTTCCCTCATTCTATGCAATTAGTGGATTTATGATTGAATTTAATGTTCATTACATTTTACCCTCTTTTACCATGTATCCTACTTAAGAAAATAAAAAAGTTTGTTTCGGTATTTTTGGCATAGATTTTGATCTCGAAATCCAATTTGGGTTTTCCTTATACTATAGGAAAGGTCTTGAAAATATATACAACTTTGATGTCATACTTTTTTTTTTAAATTTCTCACGAGGTTTCTTATGTTCACATAACACATGTGTTATAACACATGCGATTTTTTAAGTTTAAAATTTGAGCGGGATCAAAAAATCATGTGCCTTTTGTTGGTTCAGGATTAGGTTCGGGCTAACGAACCTATGGCTAGGACATAAAAACCCATGGCTATCAACTTTCCTCCAGGAGTTTGTTGAGTTACTCAATTTCAATGGTGTTTTTGGCTATGCATAACAAAATAACTTTTTATGAATTTGAAGAAGATTATAGAATAGACTTTACAGATTTCAAATATATAATTTTTTCCAAAAGAATGGTTTTTTTTTTCATTTTTTATTAAATTTTCAAGTGACACATGTCATGATTCCAATATACAACACTTTGTTGTTTCTGCTATAACTTTTGATTAATTTCACCATTTAAAAAAAAAAATTATACCAAGCACTAGAGTAAAGAGAGCTCTACAATCATATATATATATATATATATATATATATATATATATGCCCCTAAAGTGTTGCATGTGCACATGATGTCTTAATTTCATGGGTTTCTAATTTTAATAATTTATAAAAAAAATTAAAAAAACATCATAATTTTTTTATAGAAAAATAGTAAAACACTAGAACATGATGTCTTTAACATGTCTACAAGTTTTTATAAAGAAATGGTATAAATAAGTTAATAAAGTGTTGCACACTCACATATATATACCTTCTAATTTGTTGAAATTTTAAAAACCAATTTTAAAGAAAATTAATTATAAAAAAATTATACAAAAACCCAGTTTTTTTTAATATTGTGAAAGCTTATTCAATTTGATATATATTTTTTCTTTTTACATCATCTTAAAATAAGTTGTGGAACTACGTCTAATTGTCTCTTGAAGTCAAAAGTTCTATGTTTTTCCAGTTTAAAGTGGCAACTAAAGTGTTTTTACAAGAGTCCATGTTTGTGCATCAACCCCTTAAACAAAGCTTGCAATAAGAACTTTGATTTGGACACTGTCTTGTTGGTTGACCTTGCACTTCATATAATTTGGAAATTTATTTACCTTCAAGTATAAAATTTCATCATATAGTAACTTGATATGTTTCCTTTTTAATGCCATAGGTTTGAACAAATTTTGATTTGCCAAAGGGGCAACCTCCTTTTACAATATACCCAATCAACAAGACAAAATGCTTGTAAAAATAAATCTCCTTTATTATAAATAAAAGCTAAAGTGAACATGATATATCATACCGCTAAACTAATCTAACTTTAAGTAATATACTAATAATGATTAAAAGTTATAACACTAACAATATTTTAGACATACAATTTTATCGATCATTAAAATAATAAATAAATTTATAATACATATTAATTGAGAAAAAAAATCTATTAATATGAGAAGATGAATTTTACCCTCCCACTCTATGCAATTTAAAATAAAATGAATTTGAAATCCAATGAAATTCCAATATGAAATTCAAAAACAACGCTTTACACCAACATGATTTTCTCAATAGTTAGATATTCAAAACACAAGGAAAAACGAGAAGCTCGCATTTGCAAAGAATTAAAACTTTTAAGACACAAGGGAAAAACAAGGAATTAAAAATAAATATCTTTAAAATAAATATTGAATTTGGGATTTAACTTTTAAGAACTTCTCCATCATCCTTTATGACTCCTCCTTGGGAAACATAAGTTCTCTTTGGGTAGATGGAAGGCTTTCAAGCTTTCATCTTGGGATAATAAAGGCATCCACCCTAGTCACTTCATAGTTTAGGTGGTGGGTTGTTTTTGTGTTTCATACCTAAAAGTGGATATGATATCATCTCCTTTGGTGCAACGTTGTAGTAGGCAACATAGCACTGGGAAGGTGAACAACTTACACACTTTTGGATGTGGGCATGATCATAAATACCTTTTTTTTTTCTGAAGACAAGTTGCATGGAGGCAAATTAGCATGCAACATGGATTGTTGGAAGGTATGTGGAAGAGTGTCTTGGTGAGAGCATTCAGACATAAGTGCTTAAGTGTAGAGTTGCAAGTGCAATAGAAGTCTTAGTGTGCCATCATGAGGCCTTTTATAGAGAGGTTTCCTAAGAAGTGGAGAAACATGGTGTTGGCACAACATTTGGAAACAACCTTGAGCAAGGACTGATATGTGGCTTGGAAGTGGTCCAAAAGTAGAATTGGATCTGCATAGTCTAACCACTGGCAGTTGGTTAGGCGTTTAGATGTTGGGAAGATGACAATGTCTTGGGCATCGTGGGGTGTGTGTCCATGCCTTGAAAAGGGGGGTTGTATGATGGAGTGCATGTTTCAAGGGTTTAGTTGGGTTGCAACCACAAAGATGCAGAGGACATCTTGAATTGAAAGATTGTCAATTTGAAGACATTGGCTAGAGTGAGTTGGCAACTTTCATGGAGTTGGTTGTAACCACTTAGCAATGAGTGGGAAACATGAGGTCACAAGTTCACTTTTCCTTGGAGGTGGTGGCAAGACACCCCAAAAGGGGGAAAATGGTTGCACACTCCTCATATATAAAGTGGAGGTTGCAATGCTCTAAATACTTCATGGATATTTGGTTGATCACTCATTCTTGGTGAAGAATCTTGGGGTTTTTTAAGACTAAGTGGTGTGTTCTTAGGGTAATCTACAAGACAATCTTGGATTCCTTGGCAAGTGTCTAAGGCATGCTAGAGATGAAATGAGATTGATGTTGAAGAACAAGATATATAAGAGACAAACCCATGGGTGCTTCGGGGTTTGGATTGTGCAGGTAGGGTGACACTAAGCTAGGTGTGCCTTAGTATATTTATACTCTTGTAAAAAGAGCCAGAGAAAATGATTGGGATCCCTTGTGTACTCTTGTTGTTGTAACATTATTCATAATAAAAGTTAAGGCATTCACCTTGGGTGCCAACAAAATATCTTGTGTTGTGCTTTTTGTGTTAGATGGTTGTCATTATTCATTGCAATGTTCCATTTGGCTTGGCGTTGATGTATCTGGATAAATGTTCAATTGTATTACTAGGATGTTTTAAGACAACTATTGGACATTGGTCTATTTGTTAATGAACTTGGTTGAAATTCTAACAGTTGTAGCTTAAAGTTATGGATAAACCTTAAGTAAAAGGCATAGTCTAGTTACAAATAGGCATAAGTTAGTCAAGCCCCTATGGTTGAAGCAAGGAAATGCCACATGACCTAGTGTACTTAAGCAAAAAATTATGTGGAAAGTCCTAGGCATGTTGGCATCATAGCAACCTTTGTGTTCCCCACGGTTTTGTAAAGAAATAGATTGTTTTGAAGCAAAGTGAATGTTCCTTGAATACTCTCCTCCTCCAAGTGATGCATTGGTGCCAGGTGATTCCAGTGGTGAAAGCGGAGGACAAAACATATTGTTCCACTAGGGCTTGATTATGGTAATTCCTTCTCTGTGTTTTCATCTTGCACACACCAAGTGGAGTTTTGCTAAAGAATTTTATTTTTGGTTATCATGGAATATAGTCACATTGAAGTTTGACAGTGTTAGATTCATACTAGCAACTTTGGGTGAAGGAAGAATCTTTGGAGATGGACTTGGTGTAGAAGAATTAAAGGTGCAAATAGTAGAACTGAGACTTGAAGACTCGGGCATATTCTTTAAGTGTGCCAAGAAGGTTGACTCATTTCTAGATATTGACATGGAAGTTATAGCAAATCATGGAAGACAAGGATGGAAGTCATAGTGGTGAGTTTGGAATAGTTGATGCAAGAGGTTTGTGAGATGTCCCATGCTCACTTAACCAAGTTGGAGCAAACCAATGTGTGAGTTGAAGTCATGGTTTAGAGGTTGCAAGTTTTGACAAACCAAGCGAAGGCACAGTTGCAACCCAAGTTAGGATCTTTCAGAGGAGTGAAGAATGCCCTAGATGGTGGCAACATCACATCAAGGAAGTAATAAAAAATGGATAAGTTTAGAGGTAGGAGTGTTGCTTGCTTTATTTGTTACTAGAACTATTTTGCTAAGTATTGTCCTTTGAAGGAAAAGTTGGAAGCCTTGGAAGAAGTCCAAGAGCATTAAACGTTAAAATCAAAGTTGGAGATTTTGGGTGCCTTGACAGTCGATCTAGGCGCGTTTGTGACAAAAGATCAAGGACATGCATTGCGAGGGAAAGGAAGGAATGGCCTTAGTTTTGTGAACAAAATAGTGAGCAGGTTGAAGGTGGCAGATTTGGTGGACACTAGTGCAACACATAGTTTTGTAAGTGAGTAAATTGCTTGAGGACTTCATCATAAGGCTAAGTGTAGCAAGGCCTTATTGAAGGTGGTGAACTCAACAATTAAGGAAATGGTAGGAGTAATTTGTTTGATAATGTTTAACATTTAGGTGGCATATTGCCCAAGGTTGCGATAGGGGACATGAAGGCGCCGATGTTTTTTTCATTGTTAAGGAAACTTGGAACTTATGTTTTTGACTCACACGTTGGTGACTTAACTGTTTTGAGGTGAAGGTGGTTACCTTTCTCTTATTTATGAAAGTTGTATAGTAGACCAAAGCATGTATGAAACTAGTTGTTTTTTCCATGAAGAAGTACATTCTCATGGTTTTGAGTGCAATAGTTAGATTGATTACTTGAATAGTTCAGAACATGGGATTTAATAGTGTACAAAAGCATGGAAAAATTTATTAAGATATTGAAGTAGTGGTGAGTTTACAGAAGTGTAGCACTGGACAATTGAGTGACCTTCTTGGTAAAGATTAAGTTGTATTAGTATCAATGTTGGAAGCATGGAGAGGATTTCCAGGATGAGAAGGAAGTCTTGGGAAGACCTATTGCTGACCTTGCTAGGACAATAAGAGCTTGAGTGGGGGAGGATGTAGGGCCTTTGCGATTTATCCTTGGGAAAATGAAAGCACCCACCCTAGTCACTTAGTGGTTTAGGTGCCAATGCATTTTCAGGTTGCATATCTAGGAGTGGGCATGAGGTCATCTTCCTTGGCACAATGTTGCAATGGTGGTGGGGCACTTGGAAGGAAAATGACTTGCACACTTAGATGTGGGCATGCTTGCAAAGACTCTTTGTGAAGATGGGTTGCATGGAGGTGACTTATCATGCCACATGAATTGCCAAAAGGCACAGGGAAGAATGCCTTGGTGAGAGTGTTCATGTAGAGGTACTTGACAAGTGTAGAGTTGCAAGTGTGGCAGAAGTCTTAGGGTGCCATCATGAGGCCTTTTATAGAGAGGTTACATAAGGAGTGGAGAAACTTGGGGTTGTCACAACTTTTGGAAATAGCCTTCAGTAAGGCATGATTTGTGGCTTAAAAGTGGTCCCAAAGAAGAATTGGGGCATATGGTCTAACCATTGGCAATTGGTTTAGCACTTAGATGTTGTGCAAGTGACAATGTCTTGGGCATCTTGAGGTGTCTGTGTGTGCCTTGAGAAAGGAGGTTGTAGGCCAAAGTGCATGTTTCAAGGGTTTATTTAGGTTGCAACCAATGAAATAGTGAAGGATTTCTTGATTGGCAAGACTGATGAGTGCGAGGCATTAATTAGAAATTTAGTTACCTACTTAATGACAACCTTCAAGAGTTATCATTTTCTTATAGGTCACATGTAGTGGTTATTTTTACCCTTGTTTCAAAAAGTGGTGCTACCAATATCACTCTTTTCTTTTCGATGTCAAAATTACAACATTTTTCAATCATGGCTTACAAAATCCATATTGTTGCCTAAAAATAGAAAAACCCTAAAATCAACCCCCGAAACGAAAACAAAGGTGTTACCAACAACATCCCTTTTGGGGATTTGAAATTCCAACTTCTATGAAACCATATCCTTAACAACTTAGGGGCACAAAAAAAGAAAAAACCAAAAATAAAGAAAAAGAGTACCTTAACTGAACAAAAATTCAAAAGGGGGACTAAAGAGAACATACTATTACCTTCTATGTGTGACCAATAACCCAACTAGGAATTCAAAAAGGCCTAAAAAAGTCCAATATCCTATCTTGGAGCCTATCTCCCCATCACTTTAAAAACAAAAATAAAAATTATATAAAACTTACAAATAGTAAAAAAACAAAAAAATAAAATAAAATTAAGAGACACTTCAATTTTTTTGAAAAAAACATTAGAAAGCTCAAATTAAATAATAAAACACACACATATAATGTCATGTCCTTAGTGACCCCATCTAAAATTTTCCTTTAGTTGCATCTATGGATCTAACTTAACTACAAAGCTCTCTCAACCTCTCCTCATATCTCATGCTACCCTATCGACTGCTCCAAAATTGAGTGCCTTTACTGACACCCTTTGCGGCAATCGATTTTCGTATTATATTGGACTGTTATTTTCCTGGGACTAATTTTTATCTCTCTAGCCACGGTCTATCACCAAGTCTTGACCATTACCTTGTTTACTGGCCTCTTACGTCATTCTCGGTCTAACCTCGACGTCCCAACATCCTCTAATGGCCTATTCATGGCTTCCATGCCTGTGTGTCGAACTTGCCACGTGGAAATACTTGGCGTTGCCACCCATCGGCTCTGTCATCCTGGGCTCTATCTCACCTTCTCGGCCTTGATTGTCCTTGATTCCCCCTTTTGTGGTTGTAACTTCGATAGGCCCTAAAGTTTATTTCCTTGACCCTGATTTTACACTTTTCCTGAGCCCCGACAACTCCTTTCTCCCAGCCCCAACTTTTCTCTTTCCTCAAGACCCTAACTTAACCTTTCTGTGGGCTACTAGCTTTTCCTTTCCCTAAGATTCATGACCTTCCTATTTTCGGGCCTCAACCTCACCTTCATGAGATCCCAGACTTGGTCATTCGAGCCTTGACCTTGTCCTCTATTGGGATCCTGACTTCATTCCTCTGAGCTTTGGCCTAGTCCTTCCTCGAACTCCTGACTCCTTGCTGATATCATGATGGCATTACATTGACGTCATCCCCCAGACTCCCGACTCCTTGTTAACATGACATCATACTGGCATCATCCCTTAGACTCCTGGCTCGATTCTCCCCCCCAGACTCCTAACTCCTTCTAACATCGTGATGATGTTATGCTGACGTCATCCCCAGAGTCCTAGCTCGATGCTCCCTCGGACTCCAGGCTCCTACTCATCCTGGCTCCTGGCTCTCGACTTCAACCTATCTTGGCCTTTCTATTTCGGGATCCTAGTCTCGACTTTTGTAGCCTTGACCTTGTCACTCCTTGGGACTCCCGACTAAACTTATCCCAGCTCTCAGCCTCAAGGCTTCCCCGGACTCCCAAATTCCTCCTGCTGACATCATGTTGACGTCATGCTGAGACTTGTCCAATTTTGCTTAAATGATATTCTACATTGGTCCTTTTTTTTGCGGATTGATGTTTCCAGGCCGACACTTAGAGCATTCTAATAAGAGGTGTCGGTTGATGTTGAAGGTGCCCTCTACTTTGCCAACCATTCTGAGTGACTTAATAGGCCTTTCGATTGCCAAAAACTTCGTAGATTACATGGATTCAAAGAAACCATGGCATCACACTAAGACATGCCATCATACTTATATCAAACAATTTAACAGAACTCCCTTACATCCAAACATGCATCTTATATACTTCAAGATTATTTAAATAGAAATTCATAACAAAGATTTTGCAAATTCATAAACAACTTTAAAACATAGGAAAAACATTGATCTTTTCAATAAACCGACTATCCGACTCGCTTCAAACGTGCACCGTTCCTCCCGACCATAGGCTCTCTATTCCAACAACTTTCTTCTGCGGATAGGCCACCCCCAAGCTAGACTCTAGGTTTCCAAAAAGGAAAGCTTCTCAAAATCCACTGAATTAGGCTAAATTCCACAGGCTTCTAGCACTAGGGAACCTCACAATCTCCCACAAGCTATATGACAGATACATGTGCTAAGGAACCTCACGATCTCCACAAGTGTTCTCACCAAACAAGAATAGGGACATATAGTCTCCCACAGTTCATGCCCAGGGATAGAGAACCTCTCGGTCTCCCTCAACACTTTTAGTGATTATTTGGCACTCAGGAACCTCCCAATCTCCTCAATGCTATGTTGCAAGGGTCGGTAACCTCTCAATCTCCCACAGGAACCTCACGGTCTCCTATAGGCCACTTATAACAATTGACTCACCAGTGCAAAGAACCTCTCGACCTCTCTAGAATCACTATCAATTCGGCTGGGAACCTCACGATCTCCTTTCTCCTCTAGCCTTGAAATTGTGACGTCGGAGGAACCTCTTAGTCTCTTTGTCTACTCCCCAAAAACATCATTCTTTTCCCCGGCTATGCTAGACGCTCCACATTGGGTATTGATAGCACCTCCTTTCTCGCTCACGATTGGTCACAAACTAAACTCCCCCGCCATAGAGTGAGTAATCTCCCTCATGACTCGGGATTAGGTTAATCATGGCGACGATGGATTTTATGAGGCTAACACCACAACTGATACACTTCTGCATGGGATCCCTCACATAACCATTACTATGTGAGGTGATCTCTCACCCACTTCCCAACGGTGATTAAAGGAAACAAATGCGACCATAAAGACGAGGTTGACTTCTCACATAGGTTCCCCAATGGACACATGGCACTTAGGGATACACTCCTACAACCCCCTCTTTCTTACCTTGTTGGAGCCCATGCACGCCCTTTCCGCTTCGTTGCACCTTTAGCCAACCTTCGACCTTTATATTAATTTGGAATATTTACATGCATACACTTATCGCCATGTCTCACTATCACATGGTCGCCTATATATGAGTACATCACATAAAATACTTGCCTCTACAATCCTTAACATCCTCTAGTGAGAGCTTAGCTTTAAGCTCTTTGCTAAATACCATATTTTATGATTACAATATTTACATAATAAGCAAATATCAAAATCAAAATTAAGATATTACATATAATAATTTTTAAAATTCAAAATCTAACATTAAAAAAATAAAAATAAAACATTATAAACAACATAAAAAAATATATCATAATTTCTTTGTTAAAAATGTTATTAAAAATATTAAAGTTCAAATAGTTTTTTTTTATAATTTAAATATATTATTAAACATATTAATATATAAATATTAAAAATTAAAAAACTATATAATTTTTTAAAATTTTATTTTTATCTTTCTTATATAGAAATGATTTTCATAATCATTTTTTTTTAAAATGAGGGCAATGTTTCTCAAAATTGCCTCACATTTCCTTTAGAAGTAGGGGCCATAACTCCACGTGAGTAGTGGGTATTTCCTTTGGAAATAAAAGAGGGGTGTGATTTCGCAATCTTAAAAGAGTAGCGTGTTTTACTTACTACTCCTTTGGAGTTGTAGGTAAAGGCACTTGAGATATATTTTTTTTAACATGGGTGATGCTTGAAATTCTCACTCATTTTCAAAAGAAAATGGGGTGAGTATGAGAATTGTATTTTTTATCCAAAAATTGAATTAAAAAATGTTATAGGTTGTTTTTTTAAAATTATTATTATATATATATATATATATATATATTTATATATATATATATATATATATATATATATATATATATATATATATATTTATTTTTATTTTTTTTTTTTTTTTTATTTTTTTTTTATTAAT
>Ga0115853_100218_pt1 | contig 17025 bp, 10 predicted proteins | sample InSIn5gowninarea_FD_83867 | JGI IMG/M metagenome (GOLD analysis project Ga0115853, IMG submission 83867)
GTTGGTAAACTATGGTTTAGGGCCATAGAAACTAGCACTAGACTAGGGTTTGGTGATACTAGGGGGAAAGGGGTAGCACTAGGTTAAGAATGGTAGTCTAGGGTTAACACTATTGATGTGTTGGTTCTGATGAGTATGACCGTTCCGACTTAGACTCACATAGGAGGTTAGCTAGATCAACAACTTGGGATTAGCTACCCCAATGTTGGAGATCTAGGACTGTGACTCTAGAGGATTACACTCATCCGGTAAGTTCCCAGAGTACCATGATGAATATCCACAAAGGTTCCAAACAGTCTTTGAGAGAGACTCCCTGTATGTCTTGTATGGTGTCATGACTTGATGTTACTTGTCCTAGTGACTCTTATGATGTGGATAGCCCTCCCTAGTCATATAACTTTATTATTAGCCTAGTGATTAATTAAAGTTATGGAACTTTAATATCCTAGTGAATAATTAAAGTTATAAAGGTGAGTTGAATTAAAAGGGTGTTTAGTCACTTAAGTTATAACTTAATGTTATAACGTTGTGTTTCCTAGTCATGTTGATCCATGGTATTAGGAAAAGGGGGTTGAGGGGTAAATTAGGGTTTTGGTTCTAGAAACCCTAATTCTTCCTTTAAAAGGAAGTCACCTCAACATTAGACATACACTCTTACATTCACTCATCAAGTGCTTTGATCCTTTGCTCTCCTATGTCCAGATTAGGGTTTCTGTGATATTGAGCTTGGGGTTTCGATTTTCTCTTGCAGGGCCTAGGAGCTTGGGCGTAGCCTTGGAAGTTGGTCGTTTGGTCTTCCTCTACCCAGCCGTGATTCCTTTACCTGTCGTTGGGGGTTTGTGCCCTGGTTTCTTTCTCCCTTCAGTGTGACGAACTTGGACGAACCAGTTTTGGTCTGCAGTATCGATTTTGTTATTGTTGGCTATTGTGGGGCCCAGAGCATTCCATAGCTTGGGCGTAGCTTGCTTTACTGATCCTTGTGTTGTATACTACATCCTCCTCCAGTTTGGTTCAGTTTCGTTGAGTTTGGATCTAGGGTTTGTGTTTCGCCCCCTTCTGTTCTGGTTATCGATTTCTGGTTTGGGGTTTCCAGTTTCGCTGGGTGTATGCTGTTGGTTTGACCTGATCTCTTCCCGGAGTCTCTCTCTCTATAGGCTTGGAGAACCTTGTTGGATCACTAATAGTTGATTGGGCTTTCGCTAATCTCTACAGTATATAGCTGATCGTACTCAATTGGGTCCTTGCTGGACGAAGTGACCTCTTGATCTTTACTGGTTCATTTGCATAGGATCTACCTTTGGTAGTGATGCATAGCATTGTGATTTTAGTTACTTTATCATGCTTTATCATTTGTGTATGATTTATATATAGCATAGATCTGATTTACATGCTTTACTGATTTAGGGCTTTATCATTTTTTAGTTACTTGCTTCATTTACTGGTTTATATTTCGCTATGCTTTAGTAGATTTGATTTATGCATATATACATGTCCATTTGACTTGGTATTTTGCAGGAAAAGTTTCAAATCTTCTAGATCCAGACCCTTGCCATATTTTCAACATAATCTAGCTAACCATCTCGATGACTCAGAAAACACACGGTCATACTCATCAAAACCAACCAAACCACCTGGCCTCTAACCAGGGGTGCCTTAGAACATTTATAAATAACTCTTCCTTTTCTCATTTGTATATCATAAGATAAAAGGAGAACAGATTTCTGCTAGCGTTCTTGTGCATACGATTTCTTGACTCTGGGACTACTCTTGGCTTTGGAAGAAGGAGGCACTAGCTCTTTGTCATTGGCTTGTTCATACAATTTGGTTTACATTGCATGAGGTACTTGTGATTTCTTGGTCAGGGTTTGATCCTCATATCTTGTCCTAGCTTATAATGGTTATGTGGTTAAATTGCTTGATGTATATTCATCGCATGTTTTATGCTAGTTAAATTAATTGCATGAATGATTGCTTAAGGAAGAATTTGTTTTGAAAAGGTTCACATGTGTCTCTTTTCCTTCATGTTTATGCATCCCAATATCCGTCTTGGTTGATTTTACCGCTTCCTCATAACTTGCAAGACTTCCACGAAGCACATTATCCTTTGAAGATCACGTATGATCCTCATATCTCGCGTGGATTCTTAGGGTTTTGTTGGAGGATTGTGCTTGTTCCTCATAACTTGTACGGACTCCTAATCTTTACTTGCAAGCCCTAGCTAGTCTTGACTCCATTGCCCAAGGATAGGCACTAGTCTTGACTCCATTGCCCAAGGATAGGCACTAGTCTATCCTCATAAGTCTTTCAAAATCAACCTTCAAACTCGAAATCCTAACCCTAGTTCTAGGTGAGCTAACCCTAAAAACCCTAGCACACTTATCCTTGGACCAACAAAACCCTAGCGCAATACCCTAGAGACCTAGTGCACTTGCCTTGACATGCTAAACCCTAGCCTAACCTAGTCAAACCCTAGTGCACCTGCAAATTGGCCTTGGGATCTTAGTGCTTGTTGAATTTCCTACTTTTAGATGCAGGTAATTATGTGCTTATGATTTAACGCATAATTTTAAACTTCTATTCATAATAACATCATTACACACTGAAAGTATCAACCATATGAGTAGTGTACAGTAAAGTAAACAGTAAATGTAAATGTAGCAGAAAGTAAAAGTATCAAATCACATAAAATAGACATGTACAGTAGATACCATATTTTACCCTGGGGAAACCCTTAATGGGAGACAACCTCAACAACCTTTCTTATGAAGAATATATCTCATAATAAGAACAAGTACATCATGACCATGAACATATCAAACCCTAATCAATGAGGGTATACACAAAGAGAGATATCCCAAGTACTTATCTTTTCATGTAGGAGACATCTAGCAACTGTAGCATCATAATCAAACCCTAGCGCCCTTAATGATCACTCCTGACCACTGCGCTAGTCACAAAAGCACTGGCATCATGTAAAACCCTAGCATCGACATGGTAAAACCAATGATCAAACCCTAGGGCTAACGCCATGCCCTAGCCAAGCTGTAGAGAGCTTACGCCTTCCTTCATCCTGTTGGGGAACACTAGGAGAACCATGGTGCAACATTCTTCCACTAGTATAACCCTTGCGCCATCTCTGTAGGAGGAATAACAACCTTCATAACATTTGCGCCTTCTTTTCTAATATGAGGAAATCATAGAAGCAGTCACCAAACCTTAGCGCTATACCAAGGAGCAAACCCTATACAAGTGCGCCATCATCCATCCATGAAGGAACCCTAACATAGTGTAGAACCAATGTGCCATCCACCAAGAGTAGAACCAAGAACATATGTGCTGAAGATGGAGAGATAGAATACACCTTAATACTTGTGCCTTCCTTTCTTTATACAAGAGCAATGTCAAAAACCTAGTGCCATGCCTTTAGCTCAAACCTTAGACCATATGTGCTGCAAGGAGAAGTAGATTATGCTTCCTTAGAGTTGCGCCATCCTTCTTTATGGAAGAGCAATAACCAAAACCCTAGCACTAAGTCACATGAGTAAACCCTAGTGCAATACCTCATCAAGCTGTAGTAGAGATGCCAAACAAGTGCGCAATTCCTCTTTCATGAGGAAACCCTAGAACAAGTGCACAATAAGGAGAGAGACTCCACAAGTGATGATCATATGAATGAGAGATATGACTCTTATTTATACCTTTCCAAGTGCTTCCTTCTTGAGCCTACATGACTCTTCTTTATTTTCACTTTGGCGCCATAAGTACTTTTCCAAGGGTCTTCTTCATTTGTTCAATGGTCAGATTTGTCTTCTAGAACTTTCATCTTTGTTCGTAAGAAAGGTCTTCATGAGATTGCATCTTGGTTGATGTCATCTCCTTCATCTGCCAAACCCCCATGTCCTATGCCCCAAAGTGGGTATAGATACCCACAAGACTGGGCTTGCTCATCCTACAAGGGGTGGCAAGTTCCTTGAGGAGGGTCAAGCTAGGTCATCTCGAGTACATGGAGTGGGAAGGAGATCATGCAAGCATCATGGACCAATATTACACATGGTCCACCAATGTATAGGCACATTCACCCAGTCACCTCGCATGACCCATAGAACCACCTCGCATGGTCGAGTGAATGTCACATGGTCAATATTACGCATGACCAAGGTTGACCCATCAAGCCACGTCGCATGGCTCATCTCTGTACATTGTCCTCGTCCCAGTCACCTCGCATGACCTAAGAGCCACCTCGCATGCCTGGGACCATCATTCTCCTGGTCACCTCGCATGACCCATAGAACCACCTTGCATGGTCGGGAGGATGACTCACGATGTTTCCCAACACATCAATAGTGTTAACCCTAGACTACCATTCTTAACCTAGTGCTACCCCTTTCCCCCTAGTATCACCAAACCCTAGTCTAGTGCTAGTTTCTATGGCCCTAAACCATAGTTTACCAACTCAATTCTCCCTAGTGCTAGCCTATCCCTCACTCTCCAAGCTTAGTGCTAACCCTAGAATACTAAAGGGCCATTCCTACCTCTTCTTAGGGTGGCGCTACCCTTCTAGGGTAAGCGCTACCCATCCTCACGTATCCCTGTTGAGTTTAGCAACATCGTGAGGCATTCTCCCAGCCATAGACAATTGGAGAATGCAAGACCCTTTTCAGGGATAAGGGTAGATCTGGTCAGGGACCAGACAGACTTGGTCAGGCACCAAGTAGTCCTAGTCTGTGACTAGGTAAATCCTAGCTTACTAGGTAAGCCTAGGTACGATGCTGTAGTCCTGATCCAGGGGATCAAGAGGACGATTCTGCCATGGTCCTATCCTGGGGATATGGACAGCCTGGTTCGGGACCAGGTAGACTTGGTCAGGGATCAAGTAGTCTTGGTCAGGGACCAAGTAGGCTTGGTCAGGGACCAAGTAGGCTTGGTCAGGGACCAAGTAGGCTTGGTCAGGGACCAAGTAGGCTTGGTCAGGGACCAAGCAACCTAGACTGGGTCTAGGTAGATGATGTGACCTTCTCCTTCTCATTGTCTTCGAGATAGATAGACTATGGTCTCTCCTCAAGGGCCTGGCCACCCCTTGGTAGGAAGACATAGCCACTTGACCCACTGTGTGGGCAAGTAACATAGACATGAGAGGAGCAAGGTGTCCACATCATGGATAGTGAATATCTTCCTTTATTATGATGACGATGGAGCTCGAGATGGCACGTGGGACCATACAATGAAGAATGAAGCTCAGAGGAACCTAACGCTATGGTCTAGAGAAGAACGCCAAGCGTAAAAAAGCTAACGCCTTGTAGAAGGGTTGACCAAGTCAAAAGAAAGAAAGAATAAAAGAAAAATAAAAGTTAAGTGGGAAACCCTAGGTTAGCTAGGGTAGGATAAGTTAGCTTGTTTGGATGGATATAAATAAAGGAGCCTAGAGCTCATTATCACCATTCATCACACTTGTGGAGATCTACCTCTCTCTTGCGCACTTATCTGGTTTAGCGCACTTTTGTGAGGAGGAGGGTTTGACTTGGTTCTTGTCTTGGTTTGGATATCGATCTTGGTTGGAGACTAGTGCTAGGAGGAGAGAAGGGTGTGCCAAGCACTAGAAGGCTACGTTATTCATCTAGAGGCTAGCGAAGTGAAGAAGTAGACCTAGCAAGGCTAGGGTTTGATCTTGTCGATCTACCATTCTTCTTCTATCTCTCTCGGTATGTTATCGTCCTTTCAAGGACTATTGTATCTGCTCTTATGAAGCTCATCTGATCATATTGGGGTTTTTCTCCCAAAAGGGTTTCCCCAAGGAAAAATCTTGTGTCTATTGTGCATGCTCTTTACTGTACTTTACTTTGCTCTTATTGGTTATATTTGCTCTCTGGTTAATGCTCTTATAATATTGGTTATATTATATATTTGCTGAAGAAAAATAAAAAGATATCCTAAATGTCTGGAAGCTCTTAAATTCAACAATCCCTACCTCTTCTCACATCCTTACTCTTTTCATAGAGCCTATCCTTCACTTACATCATCTATCCTACAATCCTAGACTTACACTACTTCTCTTCACATCTACAAACCGTAGACCTCTACTCTACTATTCCTATTTACCTTAGCGCTAACTACCTAAGGTTAGTGCTCTCCTTTATCCACACTCCACTACCCTCTTCCCATCATATCCTCCTCCCTTCCATAAGCACTTCTAACATACATCTGTTGCAGCCCCAAATCAGTCTTAAGACACCCTCCACTCACCTTGATAACATCCCTAGTCTATCCTAAGACTAGCGCTATCATACCTAGGACCAACGCCCTCTCCTAGTCTCCTATCCCTTATTCTTTGTGGCTGTCATATCATTGACTTGCTGCTGTCATAACAGTCCTAATTGGAAGCACAAATAGTTCACTATGTTGATGTTGCAGCTTCGTGAGACATCGTTGGTGACCTCCAGGCTGGCTGAGGATGGGTGATGGATCTTCGCTTTCCCTCGGTATTAAGTGAGGATGTAACGATGTAGTATACCATCGTTGGTTCCCTCTAGGTTGGCAGAAGATGGGCGATGGTGACTTCGCTGTTCCTTCTGTATTCAGTGAGGATGTAACGATGACGATCGTTTGTTCCCTCTAGGCTGGCAAAGGATGGGTGATGGATCTTCACTGTTCCCTTTGTATTCAATGAGGATGAAACGATAACGCTGTTCAGAGGCATGATGGCACTCAGACTGGCACACCGAGTGGTTCCGTGTTTCATGTTGGACCCTCTGGGATTGCTTGGACTGGGTCACCAGTCAACCCCCAGTAGTAGGGACGTGGGTTCCTCACACTCTGGTCAGTAGTGGTGCCCTACTGATAGCTTAGTGATGAGATGACGATGCCTTTATCTTTAGAGTTGACCACGTGTCACCTAGTTGCTAGTTTAGGGTTTAGATTAATTATATTTTATTGTAACTGTTTTATTATTATATTATTCTCATGTCAGCTTGGTTGATAAGCCTCATCATTGTACTTGTATAAATAGAGGAGTGAGTCACTCCCTTTTCATTCATTCATAACTCATGCTTTGTTGAGTAGCTCTCTCTCTCCTAGGTAGCGCACTTGGGTTGTTCTTGCGCACTAGAGAAGAGGAGACGTTGTATCTTGGTATTTGGTATTTGGTTCTTGTATCTGGTTTGTGATAGGTTCTTGCACTAGGGACAACACCTTCACCCTCCGAGGTTCATTCCGGAGGCATGCCAAGGTTTGTCTTGATGACATAGTGGAAGACACTCTTAAGGAAAAGGCTTGCTGGGTTTTTCTACCCCATGAGGGTTTTCCCAGGATAAATCTTGTGTATCTTGTGCATCTGTTTCTACTGGAGATCTTGTTTATGCTTCCGTTATTGTCAAAATGCATTAAACATCATAAAAATCAACACACTAATGCCTTGAGTCTATCCCCAAGTCACTCCCCTAATCAATCCCTCCTAGCCTCCTATATTCTCCCTTACCTCCCCTCCTATTCTAGGTTGTCTTTGACACTCATTTGCTGAGTTGAACCTGCTATAATAAAAGACAAATCAGATCTTCTCCAACCATCTCCTGAGACCTCTTCACCCCTCAAATTTGACGCTAACTCACTCCCTAAAATATACTAACAAACTAACATTTATATTAACTCATTGGAAGCATTAAATGATACATGCGATCTATTGTTTAACTTAAATTGTGAGTGGCTGACACCATAAAGCATTTACATACATTTGGATAATATATATTTGCTTCCTTGAATGTTTACTTTGGCAAAATTGAATGTATAATTGTTATTGGTTTACTTGATGCTTGATACATGTGAATACAATAAACCATAGAACATTAATTGTACATCTAAGTTGATTGCCATATACAAGTAATCATTGATAAGTCTTTCATTGAGCTCCCTTGATTGTGACTAGCCTCATCATTTGAGCATTGGCCTTTGATTCATAGTTCACTTATCCTTGACCCTAGGGATCCCCCCTTGACCAAGTAGTGAAAAGAGCAAAGGGACTCTCACTGAGGTTACAAGGGTGAGAGATCCTATCAGTTGACCCAAATCTATGTCCTGTGAACCTTGCACCTAATTGGGCCACCGGTTTGAGCGTCAACAAGGTGGTCTCATCATTGTAGTTGCTTTGATTATATGCTATAGTAAGTGTTAGTTGTTGCATGCTCTCCTTAGCGTTTGTGTGCAACCCTAGGGTTTGTTTGGTATTTGATCATACTCATTGCTTCTTGGGTTTTTCCGAAAGGTGATACTCCTCTTGTGGACAAGCTTGAAATTGGCTAACATATTGAGAATTGACTAGGGTGTTTGGTTTACAATGCTCTAGTCCCTCCTAACGTTTCATATCAACTTCCTCAAGCAAGGACTATTGTGATCCCCATTGCCCAATAGAGATCCTAAGGCACTAGTATCTTGTTTCTATGCCATTAAATTTCTGAAATCAATCATTTCACTGCTGATTTACAGATCTGAGTTGAGTTGCCTGCTGTTCTTAACTCCAAACTCAGCCTAAGCGCTAACCGTACGTCCAAAAAGCTAGTTTTGATACCTAGAATTGCCCTAAAACACTTCATATTTACTTGCTGGTTTTTCTTGGTTGATAAACTGATTTAGTGGACTGACTTCATTGCTGGTTTGACTTTCATTTACTACTGCAAAGTACAGTAAGCATTTCGACTTAGGTTTGACTTAAATTGGACCTAGTTTTTGGCTTGTTTTCATCTATTTTTGGTTCAAATCAACTGCTATTATAAATTATTGATTGCTAGTCTGTTTTACATCATTTAATGCATCTTATAACAGTAGTAATAAAGTTACTCTTTGGTATGACATGCATGTGAAAAGAACATTTAATCCCCCATACCTGACCAAACTTACAATCAAACACCAATCTGAAGTACCAATCAATTAATCAACTTGTTTGCATCTAATAAATCATTAAGAATTAGTTAACATTCAGCCTTTAAGACTTGTTTGACATTGACCTACCTTCAGTCTTGTTGGCCAATAAGGAAACCCCCCTTGTGTTGAGATATCAACACAAAAGTGAAGTGGATTTGTTGCTGAGGTGATAGTGGCAAGAATCCTAAGTTACCCCGACTTCATCCTTGTGAGGATCTTGCATGCTTGGGGTTCTAGTTTGTGTGGCAACAAGACTGATCTTATGTATTGGGGGGTTAGAAACTGGAAATTAGTTTTTGTATTGAGTGTGGGTGTTGGAGTAATTACACCCATTAGAGGTCATGTTTAATGTTAGTAGCTTGAATTACCTACAAGTAATGTTATTAGTCGGTCAGTTACACGGGTTCCATTTAATATCTTTCAAGTATATATAAATAAGTGTTCAGGCCATATACATTGGACTCTTTTTAATAATGTTTTATAATTATTTCTCACATGTTTCTCATTTATTCATGCCTCTTCTAAAATCTAACATTTAAGATATTATTATATATTTAGGAATTTATACACAAGAAAAAACAAATTGCAAGTCAACTAAATATTTAATAAACAGATGAAATTGCCTTATTGCCTACCTCACATGGTTTATCCCAACATAGAGAAAACTAAAAATATTGATGGCTTATAGGATGAAGACAAAAAACTATCACAAAAAAATGAGTTTGGGTCTACTTCAGGTCTTAAATTTTAGCAAAAAAGTAATTACTCATGAAGACTATAATGATTTTGTATCATAAAAACTCACAGACCCACTTAATTGCTCTCATCTAGCTGTTATACTTTCTGAGTTGGATTCTGGATAGTATGGTACAGGAACTTGAAATCAAGTCTAAAACTTCATAATAACTAAATGAGCTTCAAATGTAAGAAGGGAAAACTTTACGTGGTCTCCAGAAAGTGGCCCTTCTTTGCAAGCTGATTAGGGGTGGTGTGGTACAAGGATTTTAAATAGACCCAGTCAAATCTAAATGATGACTTTCAAAACTTCAAAAGGCCATAACATTCTCATATGTTTTCCCTATGTGCTGCGGATCACTGGTTTCTAATAAAAATGATGATGCTGAATGATGCTCATGAAATACTAGAGGTAAACATTTCATTTGATAGCTTGCTTAGGCTGTATTAATAAAGGCTCCAATTAGGATGATTTAAACCTTTATTGAAGGTTATATATAATTGATCAATCAATTAACCCTAACTTGCACTCTAAGAATATGCATGTTCCCCAAATTTGATCACTGAACAATATGTCAAAATTGAAAATATCTTATGAAAACAAGTTTGATTATTATTTCTCATTTACTACATATGTTTTTCTTGTGGGTTTTACTGAGTGCGTACTAAAGCATAGGTAAATTGAATGTTATTAAATATCGATAGCTAATATAAGCTATGTTATATATAGTTTTTGATTGATATAGGATGCATATGATTTTCAAGATTTGTTATTGAACTTGTGTTGTAAGAACATTGGATTGATGCATGTATCTTGTCTTCCTTGCTGAAAGTTACTTTGCGCTTTCTTCAGATGACAAAAGAGGTACAAAGTTGGCCTTATGGGTGGCCTGAATCTCCATTATTTCGGAAGAGACCAGAACGGGGATGCATTACTGGACAATTTTTAGTACACGATAGGTAAGTTTCAATGGATGGGATGCAATCCATATTGTTCGACAAAAGGAGATGTATGTTGTGTCAGCTAAGACATTGCACTATAAAGTACATTAAAACTGAAGATGTATGTTTTTGTTATTTAAGATGTGGCACTGCCATTCTGAGACATTGCACTATAAAGTACATTAAAACTGAAGATGTATGTTTTTGTTATTTAAGATGTGGCACTGCCATTCTGAAGTTCCATTCGTGATAATTAGGTATGTAAAATTAATGTTGCAAATATCATTTGGGGAAATATATTACTGAAGGTATGGAAAGAGACTTAGAGGAAGTATAGGAGAAAATATCCGCTAGTATAAACTCAGACCTGAAAAATTTGGAAAAATTGGCAACTTGAAAAACTTGGAAAAATTGTCGTAGATATTATTCAAGTTAGCTAGGAATAGTCATCATGTGGTTCATAAATTACTGAAATCAGATTTATACAGGATGTTAGGAATCCATCAGACACTAGAATGGAATTGGACAGATCTTCATGTATCTTCTGTTGATATTTGCCACATCATGCCATTATGATTTGGACTGATTATTCATAGTTAGGATTTTGGCACATTTTCTGTGCATTGACATTACAAAACTAATATTTTATGGGTCTATACTTGCCTTGTGTGAAACGGTTCCTAGATTCTGCTTGCACTGGTTGGCACATGCCATTTTGATTTGACATCGTTGTCAATCTCATGTAAAATATAGGATCACTTGTTAGAATAGAATAGAATATTTATTAATGTCCAACTAATGACCACAAAATAGCTCAACAGGACTGTCGGTTACAATGATGTCCATGTCATGCGGGTGGACCAAACAGTCCCCGTTTCTACAAAAAGAAAGCATAACAATGCAGAAGATGTAAGCAAAACGAGATGGACTGGGGTCGAAGCATGAGGATCCAACCTCATCCTCAAACCCCGAACTCTGATCTGGGTCGAAGATACTGTTGATATTTTTACAGGTTAATGTTCATTTGCATTTTAACATTAAATAGATTAACTGAAAGATAAACCAAGCACAAAAACGAGACAACAGTATTGTCCCAGGAAACTCTCATGGGGAAGAAAACCCAGCAAAGCTTCTTTATATTATAGATCCAATCAAGTACAACGTAAGAGATGAAGATCTCCCCTGAAGAAGAAGAATAATCCCAACAGATATATAGCCAAGCCAAAACCAAAGTATAAACCCTACTCCCCTTCTCCCTAGAGAAGTTGCGCACCACTTTAGGAGAGAGCTCCAAGTGTGTGAATGATACAAATGACAAACCTTGTCTCTCATTTATACAAGTCCAGGTGACTTAAACAGGGCCGACCTGACTTGCAACCTTTCATAATATAATATTATTATTAATAAGAGAGCCGACAATATAATATACAATTATATTTTCCAATTGGGGTTTATACAAGATAATCTCCATAGAATATCTTCCGAAGCTGCTATATCATCAACACTCCCTCTCAGCGAGGAAGGTATTCTTCTTCCGACATAACCTGCATCCCTGCATCTGCCGATCTTCAATCTCGACCATTGACTTGTGAATCCATAATCTCAGAAGCTTTGTCCCTGCTCATCTGGTGAACTCAGTAGCATCAAACTAGTGTGCACAGTCCGACTCCACGGACAGTCCGTCCCTGGACTTTAAGTTATTATGGCATGTGGTTTTCCTTGCGCCCAACGAAAACCAATAACTACTGTTTCTCAGAGCCATCCCTGGATGAGAACCTCAGAGCCAGCCCTTTTTCATGCTGGATGAGAGCGACTTTATAGAGCTAGTCCTTTTTCATACTGGATGTACCCAAACTTTACAAAGCCGTCCCTGGATGTAAAGTGCTCTACAGAGCCAGCCCTTTTTCATGCTGGATGTAAAGACTCCCCCATCTTCATCAGAGCCAGTCCTTTTTCATACTGGATGATAAGATGCCATGCCAATAAATAACTATCCAAAGTGCCACACTTAGTTATGCTCACTGTCACCAGAAATGAGTCTATCCATCATCACTCCCTCTTGCGAGGGACCACACCAAGCTTCTCTAAAGTTACCCAAACTTCATCTTGGACAGTGGCTTGGTCAACACATCCGCAACCTGTATAGGAACCTCCACAACTCCCTTCTCCATCCTGTCACGAACATGCTCTCCCTGAGTAGTATTGAACACCATCCCCGTCTGCTTCCGACTGCGCCACGCAATCACAAATGTCCCCAAGCTGAAGCAACATCCTGAAGTGCTCTTCCGGTTAGTGATACTATCGACCCAATCTAAATTTGTGTAGCCAACCAATCTGAAATGGCAGTTTGCACCATACAGGAGGCCATGATCCATCGTACCCTCCTGGTACTTTAGTATACGCTTTCCCGTAATCAAGTGAACCTGTCTAGGATTACCCAAATCCTAACTCAAGGAGTTCACCGTAAAGCATATATCTAGCCTCGAACCAATCATCTGCCTGTATAAGGTGGCATTGACTCTCTCAGATGTAGTATCACCAAAATAAATCCATCGTCATCGGCGTAGTCATGGATTCCCAATCCATCATTCCGAATCCCTTCAAGATCTTCACAGCATACTTTCCTTGACTCACCATAATCTCGCTCGGTTTCTACCACACTTCAAGATCTGAGAAGTTGTGCATGATACCGAGGTCTTCCATCTCGTACTCCATAATGAGTTTCTTTTTAGAATCAAGGATCAACTTCCCTTCACCTGTCCCAAACAGGTCATCCACGTATAGCAGTAGTATTTCCTGATCTCCATCTGCAACCTCGTAGTACAAGTTTGAAATCTGCCCAATGTAAGATCTCTCAATATGATGTGATCATCCCGTCTCTACTACTCCATGGTCACAACTTGAGTCATTCCTGCAAGGGGTGATCAATCCCTTGAGGGAACTCATAGTTCTCTCGAACCATGGTGAGAGACATCACATATCATAAATCTGAATCTTTACATTTACACATCCGATCACAAAATTCCTCCTTAGAAGTCAACTACCTCCCGTATCCATCAACATACGGTGTATCGGATCATCATCATCATCAATCTTGTCGCAAAGGTTGTAGTCTACTTTACTCTTGGTAAAGTCTAAGCCCATCAGGAACTCGTCAAATCTGCCTTAGTTGCTTTAATCCGTACAAAGCTTTCTTTCGTTTGTACACATGTGACTGTCGGTCATGTGTCTTGAATCCCAGTGACTGCTCCATGTACACTTCGTCTTTAACCACACCATTCAGAAAAGTTGTCTCCATGTCCATCTGGTGTAGCTTCCATTCTAGCTTTGCAGCTAGTGCCATGATCGAAGTGTATCTGCCCATAGGAGCAAGAGTCTCCTCATAATCGATTCCTTCCTTCCACGAACCCACGAGCCATGAATCGAGCTTTATACTTCCCGATATTACCATTCGCTGCATGTTTTTTTTTGTAGATCCACTTTGGAAGTCACGATAGACTTCCCCTCCGAACGTGGAACTACATCCCAGACGTCATTCTTCATTATAGACTAGTACTCCTCATGTATCGCATCCTTCCAGACTTGCTTTCCCACAGCTTCCTCAAAGCTGGAAGGTTCCGCATCGATGATGTCTGATAATAGTGCCACATAGCTGGAATCTGTACGAGGTCTCTTACTCTCCCTGAGAGACCCTTCTAGGGCACCATACTTCTCCGCATCCTGAATCGCTTCGCGAGCCCATGCTGGTTTTCTCTTGTGAGAAACTTCCTTTGGAGGATCTACCGGCCTCTGCCATATCATGATCCTCAAGATCATGTTCTTCGTCGTCCCTGACTGTAACCCTAGGAGCATCAGGCTCCTCTTCAAGAACCTCTTCTGCATGGTTTCTCCTCGATCTATCAATGATGCCTCATAATGATCAAAACTGAGAAGAGCTCCGTTCTCTTCCTCTATCACAGAGTGAATCTCTAGACTCCCTCTGAAGCCAATAATCAAACTGTCTCGGCAATTTGAACCATCGGACCACAACACTCTGTGCACTACATCATCCCACATAGTTAGCCATACCCAATAAATCGACTGACATTCCTGAATATCTGGATCACATCCTCCAATGCTTTCCTCTGTTCATCTCCATCAAAGATCTTCTTGTTTTCCTATAAAGAGGCATAAGATAAGAACAATGTTATTATTTTACGAAAGCATCATAATAATCAGATATCACCATCTCATAATTAAATGTCATAAACATACAACGGGTGTCTTTCACAATCACACCCTAACCTATGTAGAGCCGATATAACATGGCTAATCCATCCAACTCATGGTTGGTTTTAACCCAATTTATTTAAAAGTAAAATTTCCTTCTCTTAGGACAATGTTGATATTCCTATTTGTATAGGAACAACAATATCAAGCTAATAAATAATCTAATAGTATGAAAGATGATGTAAGCACAGGAATAACTTATCTTTATCTTTATTATGTGTTCGCTCCAACGAACTTCCAATGGTGTCCTGGTGCTTTCCTTTTGCTACATCATTCTGCTGACTGTAGGGAGAAGTAAGCTCCTTCTTAATCCTTAGCCAATGCCTTGAGGTCCTTTGACGAGACATCTTCTCCAACACCTGACCTCAAATCCAACACAGTTCATCAATTCTTGATCTGACTTTCCCTTTGTGTGTATCGATCTTCTTCAAGCTTCTCATGCAGTGGAAGCCATCTTGTCCTGCAATGAGATAGCAGTACTATACACAACACAATATACGAGCCCATGCTATAGTTTAAAGTCAACAAGTAAACCAAATGAATGAGAACATATCATGATTAATGTTGCAAGAGTTAGTGCCTTTAAGTATACATCATGATTATAAGCATAAAACCTTAAAATATATATGATAGCAAACATGACCAAAAGTATAGTACTTATCTTTTTAGGTGTAGCTGCAGGATCAACAAAGGTGCTTAGCCACCGAGGCATGGATGTCAGCCTCATGAACATGCTAGCATCACCATGCTAGATCTGGATAGCTGTAGGAACTGGTTCCTTCTCCAATGCAATAGATTATCCTTTGTCTGAAACTTACATACGTAACCAGAGTGCAATACCAAGTAAGAACTTGCACCTCCATATGATGCCTTAGAGCCATGGGTCTCGCTCATGATGGAGGTGTGATGATTGCTTGATGAGTTTTGGCCATGTTGATGATGACATGATACATTCATGTGATTGATGTGATGCTTTGATGAGCCTATGAGCCTTGATGAGTTTCGGCCATGCCTTGGTTGTTGATGAGGTTCCCTTACCCCTTCCTAAACCCATCTAGCCCCTCACTACCCCTTAACCCTTCCTATATCCTAGCGCTATACATTACCTTGCCTAAACCCTTGCTTAAACATCACTTCCTAACTACGCTACCCTATCCCCTTCCATTACACCTAGCTTCTCCCTAACGCTATTCCTCTACCTTGCTCAAAACCCTTGCATCTCCCTAACACTACCCTTATCCCTTACCTTTAACCCTACTCCTAACCTACGCTAGCCTTTTACTATCATTCAAACCTTGCTTCCTAACTACGCTAGCCTATCCCTATACCATGCTTACTCCTAAAGCTACCCCTATCCCTAAACCCTAGCCTACATATCCCTTAAACACTTACCTATCCTAGCGCTACACTTTTACACCCTAGGTTCATATAAATACACCTATCCCTACCTCATTTCAACAACAAGGAAGTTCGTTATATGTAGAGGAGGTTCGCTACGCACTTGTACACTTTGCTACAAGGTGCGCTAGGGCTTGAAGATAGAAGAGGAGAGTTGCGCCATGTTGAAGACTTGATGCTTGGTCTTGGTTGAAGTTTTTTTTTTTGGTATATATTTGGAGGGTTTACTCGTAGGAGATTGTTATTTGATGTTGGTTTGGTGATATTAGAGGCTTATATTTGATGCCCTAATTTTATTATGCTATCTTTGGAGGAGTTTGCTACATGTTGGAGACCTTGATCATGATGCCCTAGTTTTGGAGGATCTTGTCTATGGAGCGCTACACTTGGAGATGATTCTTGGTTGATGCATTTGGAGGCTTGGGAGGTTTTTGCTTTGGTTGTTTTGGAGATTGATGATGCTTTGCTTTGACTTGGACGAGGATTGATGATTGGAGACTTTGCTACACGATGACTTGGAGACTTGACATTTGACTTGGTGATGTCTTGAGTTGGATCTCAAGAATCTTGTTTACTTGTCTTGCCTTGGAGTTGACTATGACGAGGATGGATGAGTGATTAGTTCGAGATGATGATCAGACAGATGCATATGCAGTGGTAGTGACGGTATTCTTTGTTCTTCTTTGCAAGCTGGGTCTTGCACACTCTGAGGGTTGGATTCCTCAAACCCCTCTTGGTTGGATCCAAGAGAACACTAGTTGGGTCTAGTAGAAG
>Ga0115853_100240_pt1 | contig 16915 bp, 14 predicted proteins | sample InSIn5gowninarea_FD_83867 | JGI IMG/M metagenome (GOLD analysis project Ga0115853, IMG submission 83867)
AAGGTACCTGAGCATGACGAAGTTGTTCAAGAACTCGGCGAGAAAGAGCAATCAGTCAGAGCGACCATTAATACCGAGTACGAAATGCAAGTCGCCTTGGCCCAACAAGCGATGAAAGCGGAAGAGGATATCATACAGGCACAATTCCAGCTCCGTGTCGCAGAAGCTCACAGAGAGCATGTCAGAGGTGCAAAGGGCGATATCACCATTTTCGCAAACGCACATCGAGCAGCAAAGGATGGCACATGGACAGAGAATGGCTCGGATGTCGAAAGCTATTTCCCACGCTACCACGAATTACCCGAACCGGATACTCGTATTCGTGGATACACTTCTACTCGAATCACAGACGAGAAACCTTTCAAGGAACAACTCGCTAAATATGACGACGAGGCACAGAAGGATGTTATCGACGACGACATCCTTAGTCCAGTCAGACAGTCTGTTGCAGAACAGAACGCCTTACGACAAGCTGAAGAGGAGGAGAAGAGCAAAATGAAGATTGATGAACTTGCGCTTGTTGCTGAAGAGGAACTTAGGAAAGCTAGTGGCTACATGATTCCTCGACCGCTTTACGCAAGTGAAAACCCTCAATTCGCCTTGTCGAGATTGGCAGATTGTGCCGAATACATCACCAGGACACATCCGAACAAGTCCTATGTCTTCATGCCAGTGGCACCAAGGGACATTCCAGATTTTCCACGGCATTTCTTAGAGAGAGTGCCACCTCCCATTCCATCCGGGTCGGCGGCCACTGCGATACACACCGAACAACCGCATGCTGGAACACCAAAGACAACCAGAACCAGAAAGCAGAAGTCTTTTTCCATATCTTCCAGGAAATCAATCAAGGAGGAAGAAGTGCAAAGTCAGTCTTCGTCCAACACCTCAACGCCGCTTCCCGCTATTGCACCTGCTCCAGCACGAATGCCTCCACCACCTGTATCGACTCAACACCACCACCACCACCTGCCTCATCTCCAGGCTCTACCTCCTCCACCCAACTCTTTGCCTCAACTTCAAAGCCTTGCACCGTTACATAGGACGTCTAGTCTTGCTCCGCTTGTCATGCCAAATCCTCAAGCATCTCCTCCGCAGGTACCGGGTTATGAACCGGCTGTATCTATACCGCATCAGGTTCCACCATTGAATTCACCAACCAGCCTTCAATTACCCGTTTCGCAACAGTTTACACTCCCACCACTTCCTCACCAGCGCTTTTCCAGCCACTACCCAGCGGGATCACATCCACCATATCAGGATCAATCCCCGCGTATGCCAGGCTATGGCCGCGCACCACCACCAATCACAATTAGCAGTTCCACACCTTCGATGCACTCCCAACAGAGTCGATTCTCGGTCTCAGGTTACGGTCGATCGCGCACCCCACGGCCAGCAGGAGGGCGCCGCAATTCTGGGCAGATCACATTCACTCAACCTCATACACCCAGCTCGGAGCGTTTCAAGCCCAACCCAGCATCAACCATCAATATGCCACCATCGAGCCAGTTACCTCCTCCGAGACTACCACCACCACCACCACCTCCTCCACCTCCGCCGCCTCCTCAGCAAGAACAACCTTCGGTGCAAGTGCCTATTGGTAATGGTGAGCTGAGAAGACCGACGACACCTATGACTGCGCCTGTGGGCAGGATGGTGAACCACTTTGTCAACCAGAGAGTGGATGGTTCGACTTTGGCGGATACAGCGAGGCAGAATGCGGCAAGAGCTCAGGGACAAGGGGCCGGACCAAAAGGTGGAAAGAGGGTTCTCTTACCTAAGGCGCAGTATTGAGTGACACTACAGAATCATTTACAGGATCATCGAGTGATTGAAACTTGTTGGAAGCAAGTAAAACAGGTAAATAGTTTACAACGTGCAGGACAATGAGCAGAGCGTTTTCGATTTCATTTCTTCCATACCATCTACCTGTAATAACCTTGTGGATCTGTTATATGCCAGCAATTCTGTGATCGTCCAATCGAGTGCGTGTCATATTTCCAACATGACTACTTCCTTTGGTGTTCCCTTCCCACCAGCCGAAGCCAACTTCACCTTTATACTACTCTACTCACGTATGTAGCAGACGCATTGGCTGCAAACATCCTAGCCAGCTCTGCACGAATCCGATGTCCTAATACTTGAGGTGGGAGTGTACAGCGACAGTCTGACTTTTCGTTCACTTGATGCTTGCCCCTAAGAACTTCACTCCTACACCTGTCAAGTCTTTACATTCCATGATGTACACGACAAGCTCATTCGTCCTTCACTGGTCGAACTGTTAGAACACAAGAATGGTCTTTCCATATCGTGACACCAAACCTCCGGAGCATTTCGACCACTTGCTCGCACTGTCAGATGATAACAGTACCTCCACGGAGTCAACAATACACACGAAATCACGGAAAGACTTTTAGGCTTCACCAATACCAATGAACGGCTCCAGCAACCAGGCAATTCAACAAGGGCACGCCATCCAGTAAGTCCTTCAGCATCGTGACTCTGCCTGGCCATTTCTGCGTACGGATGGGCGAAAAGAATGGAAGTCTCTGCACGCTGAATACAGCTCTCTCACAAACAATCGAGGTACGCACTTTCCAGGAAGCTTCGTCGAGAGACACCACATCGGAAGCTGTTATTTGCGAGTAAGTACAAAGGCAAAAACAAAGAGATGGTGAAGTAGTACGGATAGGTGATGTCCCTGTCTAAGAGATAGCACAGTCACGCAAGAGAGGAAGTGGAAAAGTCGATGAATGGTGTACAGAACAAATTTTACGATCCAGCAACGGCATATCCTGCATGAGCGACATATGTGCATAGGCAGAGCGCAAATTCTTATCGACCATGAACCGGTCGGGTGCTCCCATCCTGTCGAAAGTATGAGAAAGGGCAGTTGTTTTGCTATGTCGGAGAAGTTTTCGGGGCTCCAGTGGGTGACATTTTAACTGCTGTTTCTGCTGCGGATGGAGCCGTGAATTTTTTTTCCTTGGAATATATTATAGTCTGCCATTCATGATCGACTAAATGTGCACACATTTGGATTCATTCGAACGGCCAACTGGCCCAATGGCAAGGCGCTTGACTACGAATCAAGAGATTGCAGGTTCGATCCCTGCGTTGGTCATTTTATTTTTTGCTTGGTGAGCTTTTTGTAAATCATTCGATCAGGAACGGTCGAGGTGGTAAATTGAAGTCGTACAACACTTCGCTTCAATCTCGCTGTTTCTTTCGTCTGTTAACGTCACTTTTACTGCAGACGCGCCAAGTCATGGGCTCGGAAACTGATCCTAAACCTTTGACTTCAGTGTTTTACATTTTCCATTCTATCTCACTTCACTTTTCACTGGAATTTTCTTATGATTTGCTTTACGCTGTAAGGCCATCAGAAATCTAGTGCGGTACTTGCTAAGAAGACACTGTCCATGGGTAGTGTTCGCAATACAGTATTATAGATACTATATCGAACGGTCATGGAATTCAAATCTTGACCTTGCAGCTTAGTTATAGAAACCTTTCGCGCTTCAAGTTCCCACTGTAAGTGGACGGGCCTGTCGGTTCTCTACCCACTTCCTAGTAGAGGGTCGTATGCTGTTTCTCACTTTTCTGAAAAGTACGTAGTGCAAAGAAGTACACATGTCCTGGCTGATGATATTCCGCTAGACGGTGGGTTTCTATAGTAACAGCCTTCTCATTGACGGTGTCCAAGATTTTGCATCTTCTCCTCAGGTGAGGATGAGATTCGTTCTTGGCCAATGCTCAACTGGCAGCTGAACTTGCATGTTTGCCAGTACTCGTAGGATCAATAATCACGTGGCATGCCGGAACAAGGCCGCAAGGCGAGCACATAATCTCCACTGTTTGGGTCCACGCGACTGGCTGCGGGGTCATGTTCGATACTCATGCAAGACGACAACATGCATGAGGCATCCCTACATCCATAGAGTACAGCTTCCTCATTTGTAAAGCAGGCTAGCTCGGCCTTTCCTCTCCATTTCAGCTCTAAACATCTGCATCTCTAGTATTGTCTTCTCAATCACCTTCAATGCACCACTATGAGGCCCTCATCAACCCACGAAACTCCGCATGCACGCCCTCGTAAGCACTCCAACGAACAACCACAGGTTCCCTCAAGCACCCCAACTACCTTCTTCCTTACGCGCGAGTCCGATTTGAACAAGCAATCCACAACGATACCTCAAGATCCATCCCCAGTCCGCACTTTGAAGGAAACATTAGAAGAAGCCAACTTCGAAACAAGGGTATCCATAGGAAAGCCGGCTAGACCGATTAGACGTGATGGCAGCCGACGGCGGTCTACGATAAGACCCAAGAGCATTGAAGGACTGCGGCAAGAAGCAATCCGACAACAGACAGTAATACCGACTCAATCGAGTTCAAGCAGCCTGCTCGCATCTCTTGCGCCATCCTTAGAACCGTCCTTGCCGAGCACTCCGAAGTCGGTGTCCTCTAGATCGTTGCCAAAGTCAGACGACGATCTTACACAAGATGACTATAGTAGTCAGGCCATCGAGTCTGGTGATGAAGACATGGAAGAGGCTGGAGCATCGGGCATGACCTCTATGCAAGATAGTGCTCCGCAACTCATTATGCCGTCTATAAGGATGCCTAGTAGACGACCATTTACCGAACGTGGCAAGAGGTTGGGCAAGTTCAAGATATTGGTCGCTGGATCAAAGGGTAAGAAAACATCAGCATGTATACGGACAGTGCTGACGTGTGACAGGATCTGGCAAGACCTCACTGATCAAATCAATCGTGCAGTTGTGTGAAGATATTGTTCATGTTGATCCGCTTACCACAAATCTCACTTCGAAAGTTACCACACAGACCAGAAACACAACAGGCAAATTCCATGAAACATATGCAAGCACAAAAGCATATCCAAGTTGGTGGTCCGAGACAGATGACAGCCGCGTTTTGAAGCGAAGAAAGAGCATGGGCGATTCTGTTCTTGAGCGAAATCTGTGTTTTGTGGATATATCTGGTACAAAATCACCGTCAAGTGCTGCACATTACATTGAACAACAACTACTGAAGGGTATCGACTGCGCCAATCAAGCCACTAATGAGCTAACAGCGCTATTGAGTGGCAAGGGAGGCACACAAGTTGACGTCGTGCTGTATTTGGTTACCTATGGTATGCCCTGCTAGGTCTTCTGGTGATGAATTGCTGACAATCACTCAGACACTCTTGTAGATGACCGCAAACATATTCAGCATCTCTCGCGTATAGCCAACGTCATTCCTCTGATATCCAAGTCAGACCTTCTCACCAGCGAGCTACTCGATGAAATTAAATCGTCCATTGACGGTGACTCCTGCTCCATACCACGCTTGCCTATCCTCTTCGGTAGTAATACTACAGAGGATTCAATGTCGCGTGCTCCTTATACTATCTCGTCAGTCAATGGCCCAGACTTCGACAACATGGATGCCTCTCTCCTCATGTCTCCGGAATACATCCAACCTCTTCTTCCTTCAGAACTATCTCTCCTCATTGACCAGATGTTTCAGCCTGATAACATTGCCTACCTGCGGCATACTGCTGCCAAGAAATTGATCAACTGGTATCACTCCGGCAGTCTGTCGACACGATCTCCATCACCGTCCGTTCGGTCACAGCTCAGATCGAACTTAAGCTCCCCAATGTTACCATCCGAATTATCCATTAACACCAGTAACAGCTTCACTCTTGCTAAAGTTGTCGACCATACAAACAAAGAGGAACGCCTTGCACAGATTAGACTGAGTAAATGGGCAAGCGATCTACAACTCAGCTTGCAACGCGAACGCGAACGTTACGAGAACTTGGCACGCGGTGACCGAGCAATATGGCTCGTCGATGCTATAAATCATGAAATTCGCGATGGACAACTTATGCCTATTACTAATTCACACACCACTACAGGAGCAAGTGAAAAAGGACGGGTCTATCACGCTAATGGAATGACATATCAAATCCATGATCCTCTGGGACTGTTGAAATGGCAAGATACCATTCGAGCACAAACATGGCTGGCGCTTCAGGTTGTAGGCAGTTTCGGTGTGGTTGGTGGTCTTGCATTGTGGGTTACTAAGACGTATGGTGTTGGTACGGGATTTCATCAATGGGCTCAGGATGGGGGGTCTGGCGTGAGTAAGGCCGGATAAGCAGGACAATTTATGGAGCATGGAGTAGATGTGCTGACATGGTGTTATGAGATATGTGTATATGATGGATGATCTTCGATGAACGAATTGCATGAAGGAAGGATTGCATGACAAGGCGTTTGGGACGGCATCGCTCCTTTCACATCTTTCTTAGAGTTCAACATTTCCGGGAAACAGCGCTGGATGTGCAAGAAGCTAGGACATCATGCGTGGCTAAGTACTTACGTAGCTATATTAGCTAAATGGCGAGAGCTCATCACATTTTCCAAAATCTGTATGTCTCCGTCGTCATGATATGCTCAACGTTAAACAACAGCACTTGATATGCGACAAGTCCCTAGGAAGTACAATGCCCCAGCCATCGAAAATAAGATCCTGTTGTGGAAGTATATGTTAGACCAATATGCTACCTGGGTATGCTCCGCGCCCTTTGGAATACGGTCCTTGAATCCTCAACCGCTCACCTCTCTAGTTGTCGTTCCACTGTGTTCCGACACTATAGAATTTGTTAAAAATGTGCGGTTTAATGGTGCTGTGTTGTGTTATGTTGTATTGCGTGACGACGTATGATTGGTACATACATGTATTGTATGTATATAACTATAACTGACCTCTTCATTTACCTATACTGCATTACATTGCACTGCACTGCACTGTACTGCACTGGCACCACGCTGCACTGCCATCATATCCATACGTACGTTATCCATAGCGCTATCTCCACTTTCATACCCTCTAATCCTCGCATCCAATCTTGATACGCGGGCGGTGCACGCACGTAAGTATATAACTCTTTGATACAAACACTTCCTTATGTCGATGTATCTAGAGGTATGTATTAAGATATAGTACATGTAATCATATCATACTATATTATACGTAATCTACTCTAAATGTACGTGTATAGATAGATAGGATATAGGGGCGCAGACGGTCACTACTAACGGCTTGATGTCGAGTACTGTGACGCAGCACTGTGGCCATCATAGCCGTGGGTGTGTTCCAATGATTGCAGTGGACGATCGAAGGTTAGGAAGGCGAATGAGGAAGAAAGGGTGTGTTTTTGCTTAGGTTGTTGAGATGGCTGGGTCGTTCTATCTCTACGTGGCTGTTGTGGAATAGACTTGTGAGGTGAGGCATAAGAGAGGAGGAAGCGGAGTTGATGGTTCAGGACGGGATGGTTGTGCTATGAACATTGGTCGATGGGCGCTGAGGCAGACGACACTCGATTGGTCGATGTCGGCATGGCAGTGTTCCGAGAGGAGTCGGTGAGTGGAAGTATAAAAAAACGACGGTACCAGAAGAGAGATCCTGCATAATGGAAGACACAGTATGATGGTACTTCTAAATATAACGTATCGAGAAACATGGTTCATTTGAGTGACTGGAAAGGAGAAAATGACGTGATCAGCGGGGAAGTGGTCGTGCTGTTGACTGATATGGTGTACCTTACTGATAAATTGAAGATGGTGGGGAGTTCGTGGAGATCTGAGAGATGTGACAGCAATATTGCCTGTAGATGTTCCATTCTGGATGTGTTGCGGTAGTTTGAATAGGTTAGATCGTGGTCAGTTGTGAGATAAGCAATATCAAAGACATAGGAACATGATATGATATGGTGAGGGAGGGGGTCCATTGGAGGCGGCAATTGGATCTGGAAAAACTGATTTTGAAAGGTGTGTATGTAAATTGAAACAGGAATAGAGTCGAAACGCTCGAGTTTGAGGGCAGAACAGCCATGAAGGGAATGAATTGTCGAGACTAATTTTCGATTAGTGAATAAAGAGAAAGAGAGAACTTGAGCTGGTGGGTGGCATGAAAACACGTGTTAACGATATTCTGGCGTATGTCAAGAAACTGTCCAAGATAGTGAGACAAAATTCCTGGTAAGCCCTACTTAAACTCAGTAACTTGACTTTGAAGAGTACCTTAACTCTTTCATGATATGAAACAGAAGTTTCTTGTATATTCAGCCCTTGCGTCGATCTTGAAGTATATATTTCACTTGACCGGCCTGTAATTTCCGTCCAGAGGCCCACCAATCGCCCATTTCAGTGTTCAATACAGCAGCATCGAGATGCCACTTTCGAGGCATTCCGGCTAATATCTTGGGATGAACGAATGGTCTTTCCTTATTGACGCTCCCATACATCTTCGCAAGGAGACCGTTGCGTATCTCGTCGGTTATTACGTAGCCCTTCTGTTCTAGAAGTATATCCCAGCTCATCTGATCGGGATTTAGTGGTTGGATGTATACTTTGGCGAGGACATAACCGTAAGCCGTATCTCCCTCGCGGCGGTAGATCGTCACGAGTTGGCCAATTTCGGGGTTCGGCTTGTATGACTTGCCCATCAGTTTGCGAAGCTGCTGCTCGGCATATGGGTGTGTATGGTTGAGGATTACAATGGCAAGGTCTGAGCCTAGATTTGAGGATGAAAGGTCGGCGGTGACCCACTTTGGATTGTTGCCGTTGTCTGGGGTCGCTGCATCAACATCGTAGAATGTTCTTGTTGATTCTTCGAGCATGATGAAGCGCGGTTTAACAGCAGTCGGCGGAAGGTAGAGACGGTATGAAGGTTCTTCCATCCTAAACTGGTTGAACCTGGTGGCCAACCTACAGAACGGAGTTGATATTGTGTTGTTGTTCTTGACATTGCTCTTCGGAGAGATTTAGTCTTTGTAGCCTGGAAGTATGTTCAGATAAGACTTTGTAGAAAATGGGATTTGGCTGTTGATTGGGGTAGGAAACGAGAAAGGCGCTTACGGGGCTGTTGCCTTGCAAGCACGCCTTGGACATTGCGCGTGCAGGGAATCCACCATGCGGTCCTCCCCAGCTGGAACCACGTAAGACCCGACTACGACTCGCTAATGTATTGCCGATTCACGATGTCAATAGGAGCTCCACCCACTATCACGTTGAGATCGATTATTTTGACTGCGTGGACGCATGTTAATGCACGACCTAACCTCGATATCTCGGAACTTGTGAGGAGTTCTTCTTCAGATTGGGGGCGGTACTCAATGCCGTCGAAGAGCCGATCATGCAGCTGTATACTTAGTACCTCCCTCCTAGTCAAATCGTGGTTGGCGTGAAATGTGGGTCATTGAGGTTCAGCTGCCACGTTCCACCCAACCATGAATAGAGCACTGCCCTAGAAGCTCATGACTCGCGATCACCCCTCGTCGGATCTCCCTGAGCACAATCGAAAACTCCCCACCACACAGCACTGTGATCTTGTCTTGTTGCTGCATATACCCGCGGGAACATGCCGATGTAGCCTGCTGCTGCCAAGCCAAAGATGCAATCAGCATTGTATTTGTCAAGTATTTGGCGAATGGACAACTGCTCGGGAACGTCCTAGCGCGGAAGCATCGGGTCTTGGAACAGAATCCTCGCTAGATTTGGTAAGCATCGTGATATGACGCAGGTGCCTGCTAAATATCGTAAGTAGCCTTGGTAGCAGTACAGATTAGTGTACGCCACGGGATTTTAGAAGGGTTCTCGCTTGTCAGCTAGTTGGTCTGTGTGTATAAAGTCCTGGCTGAATCGAGCAGCTCATCGTACTTGGATGCGATCATGGTGTTCTCGCCTCGAGGCCACTGGGATCGGCTGAAAACGGATTGGTCCGCCGCAGAGTCAGACGAGAACGCTTCAGGTTGAATCTCACAAGTCCCGTGGAGTTATTCCAACCACCTGATCGACAGATTTGAGTTGACCCCTGACCGCCGGTTAGGGCTGAAAAGACTCGTGATGTTAAGTTTCAATCTGGCCTGCGGAGTTAGAACTTAAATCCACGGACTTTAGACTTACCCTAAACCCTGGACACTCAGCACTGTTGGATCGCTGCAGTAATGTACCTTTGGAGTTGGACCTTCAGATACGTGGTAGAAGGGGTGGTCGATGTAATGAATCTCCTGGGCCATTTGCGTAAGCCAGGTTGAACTCTGCTTGCGCACCATACCAACCACTGTTCCAACCTGGTGCAAGGAGTTTGCGATCATTCATGCCAGCTTGGTAGAGAGTCCTTCGAGGTTGCCCCTCTTTTCAAGCCAATACCGTACACGACAGACACATGTCCCCAAAATGGTGTCGTGCAGTCCGTAGAGTACTTGGGACTCAGTGCTGCATCGAGGCTATTGAAGCAAGACTAAGAATCGCACAAAGGTGGTCGTAGGGGTCCTTCGTTCGGGGAGTGTCGGAAGATAAGCGAGGTACAGCGCTTGAACCTTCATGTTGCCTCCTAAAGCCTCCTTCAACGTTTTTACCCAGTGCAACTGATCGAGGCGTTCGTGCAGTTCGTTCGCTTGTTCCACATGGGAATACGTAGTGTGGTCGCTCACTACACAAGCTTTGCCTACCAGTACAGTGGTCTTGTCCACCAGCTCTACAAAACTCCAATCCGTTGCCTACTGGTCGCAGTGGAACACGGCGCGTACCGCCGAGACATATTCCTGGATAATCCACTTTCCGCGGAACCATGATCGACGGAAGAAGGGGTTCAAAGGCTCCTATCTCCAGGGTTCTGTCACCGAAGGCAGGTCATTTATTGAACTCACTTTATGGCTGGTGTACAATCATCCGGAGGACTCTCAGCGGCATATCGTTATATATCGTCCAATAACGATGTGGCAGTTTCTGTCAACGCAATCCAGGTCAGCCAGATACAGCGAGACCGTCCGAGCGGATGCATAAATTTTGTCCGTCAAGCGGGGTTGTTTGGTTTTCTCATCAGAGTTGTAGTCCTGCTCCATGCAGAGGGCGTCATTTCGTAGTACGACGTCTCCCGAAGCGCGACGAGACCATGGAGGGCGCGCAGTAGAGGCCCGGTGTAGTTGGTACTTCGTACCTCAAGTTGCCTTTTCGTATTTGGAGACTGCGTGAACGGGTCTTCGATTCCAGCTGTAAACTATTGCATGTAACGTCGGTTTGCTCTCGAGTTGTACTTATTGCAATGAGAATATCAAAGGGTTTCGAGCCTTCTTTGTTCCATGTGAGAACACTGGTCCAGTGAGTATTATCTTCGGTATATCATGGCGAAAGGAATATGGTGTGATAGTGCATAAAAGCTGATATCGTCTCGACGTTGACCTAGATTCGTTCGGCAGGAACGTTCTGACTCCCCGTCACTGCCTCCGGGTAAGCTCAACAACGCGATGAAAAGGTGGACAGGGTGGAAGGCAAGAGCACGAAGAGTTTCCAGCATATCAGTGGGAAAAATCCACCAGTGGTTGAAAGGGATTATGTACAGTGAGGGGCTAGGTATGCTTTGAAGCGAGACAGGAAAGGGCATGTGAATAGTGTAGTAGGCTTGGAAGGCAATGGTGACGTGAGCAGTTGTAACAAGTCGACCATGTCGTCTAGACGTGTGGGCAGGTCCAGGGAAACCCTTACATAGAGGATGACAAGTATATTCATTTGTGAATACATAAACCCCAAGCAGCGCGGTGGGTACCGCGAATTTGCTCTTGGAAGTCTTGCACGCTTCTTGGCGTGCTTCTCATTCAATATCACTCATGCAATCAGATTTCAGACAGCCACCAACACCGACGCTAAATATAAACACCATATTCACAGAACCAGATCTCAGAATGGCCATCTCTCCCCAACCCCACGTTTGGCACCAAATCGAGCGTCCGGCATGAAGATGAGATAACCCGGCCATCTCATAGTGTCGTAATGCATTAGCTATAGTCCGAGATGCCCTAAGCCAAAAAAAAAAAAAAAAACGTCCTATGCGAGATGTAAACTCTCCTTCTTCACGCTTTTCCGTTTGCCATATCCAACAAGACTTGTCCGTGAGCCAGCACTAAGCACAAACCCTGGTAGGATAGGCGGGAGATCGACATCCTCGTGGATACTGGGCCCAGGACTACCGGCGCCAGCAGCATCAGCCTTGTTTGATGGTCTCGCTTGCTCCGGTGACGATTCAACAACCGGCGATCGCTTGTTGACCGAAGAATAAGACTTTGCCCGTGGACGCGCCATAACAGCAGCATAAGACGCATCCACATTTGGCATTGCCCGCCACGGTCCAACACTCTCACGCGCTGTCGTAGTGGCAGTAGCTAATGACCCAGCCGCACTATTGGCTCTGTGACGGAGATGTGAGTCACTGCGGAGTCGAGAAAGAGTTTTCGGGGTGATGAGCTGGTTCGCAAGCGGCGATGCCGTGACCATTGTGCCAACCGTCATGATTTGTGGTGTGCAAGGGCTGTCAGGGCGGAAGAGTGGGTGAATCAAATCCGTCATACTTGTGGAGAAATGTGAGGGTTGAAGTCCAGTCATCGTCGGTTTGTGTTGGGACTTGGACGTCGGGCGTGAGAAGTTCGGAGGGGTTGACGGTGGCGAGGATGGGATTGTGTCTGAAGCATTGCCTATATTTGAGGGCGACGACGGGTTTCGTGGGCTTCGCGGGCTTCGTACTAAGTCCGGCATTGCTGGAACCTGATCTAGAGTTCCATTGGGTGTTTGAGATCGCGATCCAGGAATTGGTTCTAACCGGCTGATGATAGGCGAGGAGCAAAGAATCGTGTTGCGCGTGTCCGGGTCGATGTTGGAAGTGTCGTAGCGGTCAAACGCAGTAGGACTGCTCGGTCTGTGTTCAACGCCAGGGAAGGCGTGAACATCCATCGAGGACTGGGCTGAGCCTCGACCTTGGCGCGCTTTGCTACGAATAGAAGAGGCCACTTTTGTGGTTGATGAATGAAGGGAGTGCGTTCTCCCCGACGTCGGTGTGCACGCCCTTGAAGCTAGTGTCGTGTCTCTAGAACCGAAGGAAGATCGTGAAGGCGGATGAATTTGCTTGGTCGGTGTTTGAGTTGTGGTTGCGTTACTGGCCGTATTATGTGAGGTTCGTGTGTTGAGGGTCTTCCTGATTCGAAGAAATATGAATGCAAAAAAGGTGATATGCGATAAGGTGCACAAAGCACATACCGCAAATCCACTGGCAATCAAGCCCCAGTACTTCGGACCTAGGTCATGTTGCCGTATCGTAAACCAGATCAAGGCAGCACACGTGACGGCCACAGCTACAGTATTGTAAAGCGCGCCAATGCAGTATTGAGCTAGCTGTCTTCGCTTGGTCGTCGAGTTGTTTAGACGTTTTGTCAAGACGCAGAAGTATGCCACACATCCAAGCGCCGAAAGCTGGAGTGCGAAGGCGAGGAAAAAGACGATCCTCAAAGCATGTAGAATTCGAATGTCGGAAATGCTGATTGCGGTGAGCAGATCCAGCACAGCGCTTGCTGTCGTCGTCGAAGCGAATATGCCTCCAGCAATCCACATAAGAAGATGTCCCACCATCGCCAACGGCCTTATTGGAGTAATGGCTGCTGTCTTTGGCAGAGTCCTGAATTCCTCCAACCCGTCGTCAAGGCTATTCGCCCATGAGCTTCTTCGCGAAACCCCTCCGAGGCGGTGTGGTTAGTAAACGAACAGACGTCGCGCAATCCGTGACACGTTTGAGAAAATTGGAGTAAGAAACGACACAAGTATTGCGGAGGGAAAGTTAGGGATTATGTTTCGACGCGTGCTGATTGCACTTTGCCAACCCAGAAAAGTCCAAGAAGGTTGTGGACATAGGGCTAACACCAAACGCGCTTCCCAGCAGTGTTGTGATGTACTGGACTCTGGGCCAAGGATATATTTTCCCAGCAAATCTCCAACGTTGGTAATTGCGGGCGTTGTGAGAGGCTTCAGGGCTTGACAGTCCAGGATTGGTATGATTAGTGGATGACCTGATTCTGGGCAAAAGTCGTTATTTTGCCTTTGGTTGCAAGACGCCACCTCACGTGGAGCAGAAGCGGGTATGTGTGGACAGCTCACCGAGGATGAACAGGCTGGGATGAGTGGTGTTGGTATATACACAAATAATATCAAACACTAAGGAGAGAAAACAACCATGTTACCACGCAATTGTCGTTTCGAAGAGACACAACAGCATTTGAGCAACCGAGCTTCCATCGTGGACAAGTATTGCAGGCGTCGAATGCCTTTGGGTGGGAAATGAACAATCACGGCCACGCAGATACAACGCCATTCGCCGCAACTCAAACGTTTCACCCACCTGTGCAAGAACGATTCGATAGGCGTATGCTAGGTGTGGCAATCAGACCTGGTATCGACCACTCCAGGAACCAGGTAGGACAAGATGAGCACTGGCGTGTCATTTTCGTGGATTCGAGCCAAGTCTGCAGGCAAGAGAAGCACTCAGAGGCAGGCTCAAGCTTCCTAAATTGCACTTTGTTGTGCAACATACGAGTTATCGACGACATGGCAGAGAAATGCGAGATAATGGATGGAAGTGGGTTGAGGCCAATTTCGGGTCGTCTCCAAATAGAAATCATCGTTGCAACAAGGTTTGATTGCGTAAACTGCGCCAACGCCTCGTCATCTGCCAGACCTTGCCAAGCCTCAGCCTTGAAATGTGCGATTCGCCCACTGCCGGCATTGCCGGGGATAAACCTCCGGCAGCGACAAGGTCATTCCCCTGTTGTTCAAGACCTAGAAAATGTCCCGCTCTCCACCAACAACGACTTTGTTGTTTTGGTTGTTTACCAAATTTCCAACGCGACGCTGATCATTTCACACCGTGTCTCACAACATGCGAGGCCGCCAATTGAGCGAAATCGTAAATCCGTGAGCTATGACGACTGTTATCGTCGGGTTCTTGCTCTTCATCGATACACAAGATAGGGCAAGCTACATCATCAAGTTAATATGCAAGATGCCGACCTGTTTCTCGAAGTTTACTGACAACCCAGACGTAGCACAAATACAGTTAGTTGGGAGAGCACTTTATACTGACAAATAGCATCCGTGTAGCATTGCATATGTCAAAGCTATGAAAGGCATCAAACGTTTACCTATAGACCCTTGATCCTCCTGGAGCTGTGTGACCCTTCATCGTTTCTGCTAAACCCCAGATTCTCGCATGGACCACAACATCCACGAGAACGTCATGTGACAGCCCTCCGTCTGACCATGTCCACAAATGGACGCTATAAAAGTACTGGCATAGCCTGTCATGGTGGTGTGCTTGTCAGCTGTCATTCCAGGTGTTCACTGCCGGTGGAAGACATAATAGTTGTGCTTGCCCCAGGTCATTGGGTGCACCCTTCATATATCTGATGACTCGGTCCAGAAGTCTGCCCACAAGCTGTGCTGGGGACTGGTCACTTTCTGACACTCCGTTGCTATAACAGCGTCCACCACAATACCGTCATTTTGTCGTCATATTGGACTGGTAGACATGAATCAGGCCGGTCACCGCTATCCAGGCCTTTGAACAGGCTACAGACATCTTCCTTGTGAGCAAGTCTTTCCATGATTTGCTTGTATGGCCAAGGGGCCAGCCATGAGGCTCGGATGAAGGAATTGATTCGAAGCGTGGATCTGTGTTAGCGGTTGTAAAGACACTGCTTGCCACGACGTTCGTTGTCGGGTCAACAAGACCTGACATGAGGTTCGAGACTATAGGCTCGTCATATGTCTCGTGCCTCGAGTCAATCACCGCACCCTGTTTGTCCTCGTCACGTCAGGCTCCTCTTTGCATTTCAGCGTATTGCATCCAGTTTGAAGTGATCCTGCACCATCTGTTCAGATCAGCAGCTTAGATAGCCGCATAGTGCAAGTCAACTCACGAACTTTTCATCAAAGATGTACTCTCTTCCATCATTGTTGTATTTCATCCACCCATCTTCACATCCCCATCCAATCCATGAACACCAACCCTCAGATCCTCCCTCATGGCATCGTTCTCAATCACCTTAGCTGCCCCTTCAACATCCACCACCAACCCCTCAATAATCTCAATCAACCTATTCATCTCTCTCCTCTGCTCCTCAATTCTCCCCATCATCTCCTTATTCTCCAGCTGCACCACCTCCAATTTTCCCTGCAACTCCTTCTCCGCCTTGATCATCCCCGGCGCCACAAACGCCTCCCGCAACTCCTGCGCACTCATCAAATGCCCTGGCTTCCCTCCCACCATCTCCTGCCCGCCTTCCATCTTCCTCCTCCTCGCATCCTCAACCAATCCCTCCCACCCCCGCAACCCCTCCTCAACCCCCCGTTCCTCACAGATCTTCTCAAAATCCCTCACGCATTCCTCCTCCAGCCTCCCGTTCAATTGCTTCCAAACCCCCTCCAGCGCTCTTGGACAATACATCGCTGGCGTCGGAAAACACGACGCGAAATTCTCGTAGGAATTCTTCGCTAGAGTCGCGCGTATGGCTTCTGTGTATACTTTCCGTAGGTTGAGGAAGCGACGGGATTGTGGTGTGGTCGTTGTCGTAGCGGTAGTAGTGGTCGATGGGACGGTGGGCGGCGGTGAGGGAGAGGGAGAGTGGTGCGCGGGTGTAGACATTGTTTGCGCTTGAGTTCGAGTTCGAGTCAGGTTTGAAGATGGTAAGCCAGTGCTGTAAGTGTTCGACTAGAAGGTTCGTCTTCGTGGCGGTGTGTTCGGCCTTGACATGCTCGCAGAGATGGCGAAAGGCTGTTTGTTTGAATGAGAATTACAAGCGACACAACATCATGTATATCGTAGACGAAATATTGTTCAGGACGAGAAGCGCGTGTAAACTTGCGGATAAACAATTGACGGAAGCCAAGCGTTTTGGTTGGAGGTGGCATGCAGCTGTAGAATAAGGAGATGATGGGGAGAATTGAGGAGCAGAGGAGAGAGATGAATAGGTTGATTGAGATTATTGAGGGGTTGGTGGTGGATGTTGAAAGGGCAGCTA
>Ga0115853_100248_pt1 | contig 16686 bp, 19 predicted proteins | sample InSIn5gowninarea_FD_83867 | JGI IMG/M metagenome (GOLD analysis project Ga0115853, IMG submission 83867)
TCCGACCTTCCTCACCTTACTGCTACCACTGCTGCTCGTGAAAGCACTCCTGTTGAGGTTACTTATCCCAGCAAGCAATTCGACTTGGCTTCCACCGTTCCCCAAGCACACCCGCAAGAGCCGATATTGGTTTCCGCAAACTGCCATCCACAGTCGAAACAGTCCGCCGCTCCCAATCGTGTGGTGTCAAGAAAGGTGACCGTCGCCGTCGACCGCCTCCCGAGTCGCCTACAAAAGGCACAGCAGCAGAGATGAGTCAACCCAGTTCGCGCCGAGCCCAGAAGGAAGCATGGGCGAACCAGCTTGAACGTTCTGTCGATCCGCAGGCATTACACAGTCCGCTTGCGAATCGGTATGCACCAATGTCGCCACCACCGACTGTGACGCAGAATCGGTATCATCAGCAACAGCAACAGCAACAATATCCACAACAACAACAACAACAACAACAACAACAACAACAACAGCAACAGCAACAGCAACAGCAACGTCTAATGAGCCATTCAAGTCTCATTTCGCCGCTCTCACAAGGGTTCCCTCAACAGCAGCAACACATGTCGTATTTCTCACCTTTGCCCACACCACTCACTTCCACACATCCCTCCCAGGCCTACGCACAACAACAACCCTTCTATCAACCACTAGATCCCTACTTCACCAATACAGCCACATCCCCAAATCCCTCCTTTCCAACCTTCTCCAACCCATTCTCCAGCGACGACACGGCATGGGAGCACGACCCAATCCTCTCCTCAATGAACACCACCTTCCCCACCTTCAACGACTTTTCAATCCCAAGCGGTCCAAACACATACGGGACCGTACACCAAAGCCAAAGCCAAAACAGCAACATCTACAACGACACCAAAGTGCAACCATGGGCACCACCACCACCACCACAACCACAGTCATTCCATCACGCAAACTACAGCCAACTCAACAACCAATACATGCCCATGTCCGCGCCACTAGCAAGTACACAACAGCACTACTACACTCACAACACCAACACGTACCCAAATCCACCTTTAACAGCACAAACAGCCTACTACCGGTCCACCTCTCCCTCACACGCGCACGCATACGCAACACACACCTACGCACCCCCACCAACTCTCCTCTCCGTGCCAAAAACGCGTCGGCGCAACAAAACACCACAACCAGAATCCGACATCGAATCAACCTCAGATTCAGACTCTGAAACTGAAGCCTCCTCACGCCACCGCTCGCGCACCCGTTCTTCGCGGGCCAAAACGCCTCTCTCTCCTACTCGCACACGAACGCGAGCCTCGTCCAAAGCACCAGAGAAGAAAGTTACTTCACGGCACAAATCCCACAACTACAGCACCACGCCTCTCTCACCACGATCACCTCAAAAGACAAAGTCACGCACAACGAGCCGGCGCGAAAAGACAAGAGACACCAAGAAAGATCCCTTTGTCAATTTTGACAGCGCAAGATAGCAAGAAGATCCTGACAGGCGTTGCGCCGAGTGGGAGTAGTAAGACGAAGGCGAAGCGGGATAAGGAGGAGGCTGATAAGAGGAGACAGTTTAGTGAGGCGGCTACGAGAGCGGTTAGGGAGGCTGGTGGGGATGTCAAGGTTTTGGAGAGGGTGGGATTGTATTGAAGTGGATTAGGTCAAAGTTCATTGGAATTCGTAGGAGTGACTAATCGTCTACTCTAGGTGCTATCTCGCACACAATACACTTCTCGCTGTGCCAATCCATATCATATCTGCTGAGCGAAACCAATCCCAAGACAATCTCTCAATGTTTATGAAACGGTTTCCATCCATCACACGCCCTTGTGGTCATCAGCCATTATCAAGCCTGAGCCTCATCCTGAGCCACATAACCATTGTCCTCATAAGGCTCCGGGGAAGGAGCAGGCTCGCACACTGGAGTAGCCTCATGTTCGTGCCACATGCAGTCATCCCCAACCCTGGCATCAGGAAGGCCATTCTTGTTGAGATAGACGAGTGCCTCAGCGTAGTCTGGCGCAACATCACCACCCTTCCTCAACACTTGTTTCATACTCTCTGTAATGCCCTTTCCGGTGTTTTCGGCATTCTCATCACCACATAGAGCTCTGTAAGCAGCAGTGCTGACAAGAAAGGTTCTCATCTTGTTGGGCTCCTTGGTATTGTTATAGATGTACTCAACTCTAAAGCCAGGTGCTGTCATCTCTTCGGCACGATAGTAGTGACGTACAAGGTCCATGACGAGGTTCTTGAGAGCTTCGATTTGGAACTTCATCGCGATGATGTACAGTCCAAGGTAATGGTGGAGGGAGTGAAAGTCTGTCGGACCCTCAAGCTTGCCATTGTACATCCAGCCAACAAACAATTTGAATGCGAACTCGTCGAGCTGTTCGTAGACAAAAGGTCCACGTAATTGAGCGTTGGAGGTTGCATTTGTGGTCGTGAGGATCTCGGGCTTCTTCATCGCAGCGAAGAAGGGACTCTTGCTGACAAGCAAGTCGGTGTTGATGTCAAAGATCTTCTGAGGTCCACCAATCTTGAAGTCAGTCATGGCTTTGTTGTCATTACTAGAAGAAAGCTCAGTCAGTCTTTGATTCTCGATCAAAGGTAAGGGAACTGCGCAACCAAGCAGGTCACGCAGGCTGTGACGCGTCTTTCATTGGCTCTTACCTCTTAGTTGGCTCCAAGGCTGCAGGAGAAATCATACCAGATCGCAACTCGTGTGAGCGCGAACGAGGAATGGGTGACTTCATTCCAGCTCTGGTGAAGTAATCGTTGCCATCGTGTTCAGCAGTAGCCTTTGGGGTGCCGGCGAAAGAGTTCCTGCGCTGGGGAACGGTGGAAGCCAAGTCGAATTGCTTGCTGGGATAAGTAACCTCAACAGGAGTGCTTTCACGAGCAGCAGTGGTAGCAGTAAGGTGAGGAAGGTCGGAAGTAGCGTAAGCAGGCATGTTGCAGGTGTTGTCGTCGCAAGAAGGAAATTCGATTCCTTTGTCGATGTCTTCAGGGAAATGGGACGCTTCACCAGATCGAGAGGCGAGCTGTTGAGACGGTGTTAGGAGAGCTGCTGGGAGTGGAATTTTGGATGGCTGTGATAAGTAATTTGATGGATTAGCTTGGTGAGACAGATGAGGCTGTACTGTAAACGATAGACTGTTTGAGGGCGATGGAAGAATTGAAAATCGTGAAATTGATGAATGATAGGCTGATGGACGATGATGACAGAGGAGAGAAGAAAACAGGATGGCGAGAAATGGGGGTTGATGAAAATCTGTCCGGGGACAAAGGAAGGTAGGCAGTCGCGCTTACCTTGCTCTGGCTGATGACGTTCTTACCTGTTTCAGATCGCTATTGTTGGATTGGATTGGATTGGATTGGATTGTGTAGGATTGAACACAATAGAGAGCTGAAAGAGCCTCAGCTTATGTATGCTTTTGCTAGATTCACGCTCAAGAGAGAGGAGACGTGCTCAGACTGGGTGACAAAGAGGCTAGGTCAAAGAGGTCGAAGGTATTAGCAGGAAGTGCGCCCATATCACATATGACTGCGCTTGGCGGTCACGCGCACAAAGTAGTGCTCTCCAAGGTTCTCTGGCTGCTCTCTAACCAGGTTTCATGTTTTAGAATTTGCTTCTATGTTCCAATCTTTGATGTAACACCTTTTTGTCTCATTGGTATCATATGGCCATTAATGCCTGTCGTAATGCAAGCTCGACTATGCTTTTTCATGCTTAATGTACATACTACCTATTCAAAGATAAACCCTCCTCGCACATGACATTCTCCAATGCCAAAATTTCCTCAGATGAGATGCTTTGACCTGGTTGCGAGATTAGCAGTCATGTTCGCTACCTCCTCTCGACTATCACTTACCTGAAGTACGACCTCAAGTACACAACCTGCCATGCAGCCAAACTGATCAATGTTCCCATCGTACCAATGGCAAACCACTTAACTCTCTCATTTGTGCTTTCATTCGTGTCTCGTAGCTTCATTTCTCTCTCCCTTAGATACTCCATTTCCTGTACGATTTCTGCCGTAACCTCTTCTATCCGTCGTAGCTCAGCCTCGACAGGCTTCAACTTCTCTCCAGCCTGGATGGCGCTCCAATCTTTTGCATCTGCACCAATGTCGATGTCCAGCTCAACAAGTCGTGATGGTGGGTTGCCGCCATGATAGACGTCTGGACATTGTTAGTATCTGAGTGCTTCCTGGCCTAGGCTTTATGCCGTACTCTCGGGTATCATGTTCTCAAAGCAGACATCGAACGCAGAATCCGCATGCGTGGTGAAGGCGTATCGGTTCTCGCCTACAACATCTCTTGGTCGTCCGTAATCGTTGCCCACAGCGTCTTTGATCTGTATTGCCAGTCAGAGCGGTTATGTTCTCTGTCCATCGCTCGCGCCTTGTCCTGCACATACATGCATGTTCACCATCTGTCCATCTCCTTTGTGTCCATCAATCTAGCATTTGGTGTTAGCCCAGGCCCTCGTGATACTGATCCGAGCTCCTCCTCACAATGGCAGTGACCACCACTAGTGTATCTCGTGCTGCGAACTGTATGGCGATTAGTAACGCATATTCTTTTCCTCGGCTCACTAGTGACAATGTATACATTTCTTATGCATCGTTCTTTACTTGCTGATTCGTGGCCAGGATGTGCTTGGAGTTCGAGTTTGAGAGCGTTGGCGACGGTGGCAGTAGCAATAATGAGCGCGCAGCTCAGCCGGCTAGAGAAGACCTTCATGTTGTGTGGGCAATGTATACAGGGTTGGCAGTGAGACTTGGCCTGTCGACAACATTGTCGAACACGCGACCCTGAATCTCGGAAGCTGCCCCTGACTCCAAGTCTTGGCGATTACTCTATTCAATGTGAGGACCTGGCCATGATGAGAATGCACTTGTACAATATCTTCTATGTATGCCAGAATATCTTCTTGTGTGAACCCAGTGACAGTGAGACTTATTGTCAGCTCCCAGAGCAATTTCCGTGCCATTAAAAACACATACCTTCGTGCCATGTCTACTACTACACAATCCAACTTGAAGCGATGGCGCTTTGCCCCTCTGGACGACTCCTCAAAGTCGCCTTCAGGGGATCAGGTGAAGCTACTTGGGGTAGTATTCGATGTAGATGGGACACTATGTATGCTAATGGACCCTTATTCGCAATATACTAGCTGACTTCGGGTCAGGTGAACCACAAAACTACATGTTCAGTTCGGTTTACTTCCCCCATGTTGTCTCTCATAAGCTAACCAAGTTCAGAGGAGATGAGAGACGTGCTTGGAATTAATAAGGCAACTGATATTCTCGACCACATCTCTTCCTTGCCGAAGGAAGAGCAGCGAGCCGCCCACGAGAAAATCGAGGAGGTGGAGAGGAGAGCAATGAAAGTGCAGAAGCCTCAACCTGGTCTCGAAAAACTTATGGAGTACCTTGATAAGAAAGGCATTCCAAAGGCTATATGCACTAGGAACTTTGAGTGAGTTCACTGTTCACTTCGCTGACTGCATACTAACGAAACAGTGAGCCAGTAGACCACCTGATCAGGAAGTTCATCCCCAATACCAAATTCGACCATATATTGACTAGAGCTTTTCATCCTCCGAAGCCAAACCCAGATGGCATTCTACACATAGCAAAGCAATGGGGTGTGCCAGCTGATCAAGTTATTATGGTGGGAGACTCAAAGGACGACACTCAGGCTGGTAGAAATGCTGGAGCCCAGACCGTCCTCTTAGTCAGCGATGCAAACGAGCATCTTATGGACCACGAGCATACAGATATATATGTGAAGCGGTATGTGTTTGGACAAGAACAGCTCGCTTACAGTGTCATTGTATACTAAATGTCATGACAGACTCGACGATCTCATACCACTTTTTGAGACAGGTGGAAAGTCCTAGGGGTGGTAGTGGTAAAAATGGGAAGACGTTGTGGCGAGCACGAGGAGGAGCAACCGGTCTTGGCGCCCAGATTAGGTGTTAGGTGTCGCCATCGATAGCGAAACATGGTCGTGGGAGGGTGGGAGAACCTTTTTGCAAGGTTTGCGCTAGACGCAAAACAGTAAATGACTCCACCAGCCGCAAGCCGCAAGCTAGCTGAGAAGCGTGCGACGGGTTAACCCCAAGCGACCCGGAGCGACCCAACCATGCAGAACATAGCACCCTGAAGCATAGTAGCGATATCAAATCTCGAACTAACAAATAACGGCAAAGATTGATGTGATATGTGCATGCATGCAAGGAGTGCTACACAGGGCGATCGATTGTTCGGCACTTGACAAGTGTACCAAATCTCCCTCCTTCGATGCGCAGTTCGTCCAGAAAACTACGATGCCATCTCCCTTAATAATCTGCACATTGTATTTTTGGCTAGGTTCGAAGGGATTGGACACCACGTCGGGTTGGATGTTGTCCACTGCATAACCAATACTTCTGCAGTGTCCAGTCACCGGCGACGCCATCGAAGCAGCTGCAGTAGTATGAAACCTTGGTGGATTCAGACCTATTATCAGCAGGCCGAGTCAATGTGGAATGGAGAAGATACTTTGTTCCTCGCGCTTGTCCATATGCTTGGCACACTGGTCAAAGCGGTAGTCTGTCTATTGCAGGTCCAGGCGAGTCGCCGGCAAGTGAAGCATTAGGTATCTTGGTCAAAAGTCGCTTGATTTCCTGTTCTTGACTGCTACTTTACTCACCTGCTATCGAGCTTGCGTCTGTCATCTCTTTCCCACCACACCACCGCCAATATCACCCTTCGTACAGTTAGGCTCAGCACGAGCTAAAGTATCACAATTCGATCGTCGGCACAAACGAGGTGCACGATCATCCCAGCCCTCTTCTTTCTCCGCGCTAGAAAATCCTCTTCTATCCTCTCGATCTCACCCACATCGTCGTATTGCTGAGAATCGTCGCTTGTCTACACCATTCAACATCATCTTGTCGCATCATTGGCTTCATCGTCTTCGCCCGCATCTCCCTCGACCTCTACAGTGACTCGTCCAAGATTTACATCACCTCGTTCTTCCTATCTTAGCTTTCGGTCTTGCAAAACCATGCTGCTGGTCAGCTATACTGCTTAAACAAGGACTACTGCGCTGGTCTTACTACACCGTCGCTCTATTCTCCTCCGGCAAGAAATAGCTGTCACTTCACCCAACATGTTTGCACTCAGCAGACCTGGAGGCGCAGTTTCGCCGAGTTCCCCCATCAGTGTCTCTTCGAGTGTTCTCAGCGACAATTCCATCACAAAGTCTGCATTTTACCTTCCAGCACCTGCAGTTCTACCTCTACCAGCATATGTCGCCTTTGCTGCGGCTTCACAACTTGCGACAGATAATCATATCCAGAATACTCAGCAACAAGCTGATGGTGAGCAGCAAGCTAGTTTCGAGCGCAGTGGTGCCTTGTTCACAGAACAAGCGCTCGCGTTGATTAATGCCTTTTTAGATGAGCTCCTCTATAGCTTTCTTTGTAATGCTCGGTCCATGTCATTGGTCCATCTTGAAGCTGCCGTGGAAAATGTTTTGAAGGGAAAGCTGGCTCAATTGGCACTGGATTCCGCACATAATGAGCTGGAAGATTTGCTTGCCGAAGAAGATGAGGTAGAGCCGCCAGGAACACCATCTGGAGACGACTCTCTGACACAAGAGGAGATTGACATGATTTTCAAGAGGTCGCGATTAAGAATCATGGTGTACATGCGATTAGGCGAGATGGAAGATGAAGACGAGGAACGCTATATACAAAGAGAAGCAGACCTGCAAAGAACAGGCAGTGGCGGCAACAGCAAGCGCTTCTCAAACTCTTCTCGCATGGTACCTTGGAGCGCGGCAATCTTCTTGACGTCAATCCTCGAGTTCATTGCCGAGCAATCCATTGCCTTTTCAGGCGAGAATGCATACCGAAGAGTGAAGCAGAGGAGAACCAAGCAGATGCCTGGATTTCCTAGTATGGGACTGGATGTGGAGGAACGAGTTTATGTTGATGAGCACGATGTTGAGAAGCTCGCTCTGAACTCTATCCTAACTCGCCTGTGGAGGATCTGGCGCAAGAACCTGCGTTCGAGGCCAAAGTCTCGCTTTACTGCAGCACCTACGACACCCCAGACTCGAAATCTCAACGACAAAGAATCATCGGCGACGTTACGGACAGAATCTGCGCTTGACAATAACAGAGACATGAAAGATGGCGATAATGGTATCGGATCGGACGAAAGTGATGTCCTACCCAAACTCGGCATAGCTATCACAGCAATGTCTATATCACAACCACTTAAGAGAGAAGATTTACCAAATTCCTCCGGCACCGGCGAAGATTCAGACAGTGATGTCTTGGGTCGTCCTGCGTTGAGTCATATTTCTGAAGAACGCTCGCAGATTGCAGAATACTCCGACAGCAACAGCAATACTGCGCTCTTTCCGCTTACCAATCGGAGCTCCCTTCACTCACATCCTGCTTTTGATGGCAACAACTATCCTCCAGAGATTGCAGCAGCCGCAGGACTTACTCCCATAGGCAGGGCAGCCGAAGTACGCGCATCGAAAGACGGAATAGATCGAAAAAATTCGTACAATTCTTCATCACCTGAACAGCACCCACATCTGAACGGCACGACTGCGCCAACCAGTCCAGTCTGGGCTGCAAATGTCGCAGATCGTGTTTTATCGCAGCCAACATTCATGCCCAGTGAGAATGCTTTCGCTGCACAGGCGCGTGCTGCAGAACAGGCGGGACGAAGCAGAACGAATACAGCCTCAACAACCGCGCTGGACAGCGATCAACAAAGTGAGCCTCCTGCAAGAAAGTTCTCCACATCAAGTAACAAAGCTTCTATGGATGACTCAAGACCGCAAATGAGTGCAGACAGAAAGCTAAGCGCAAGTCTTGCCATTCTAGGCCAGGACAGACAAGGTAGATCCGCTGTTGCCTCTCCCAACAGTGCATTCACGTTGTCACCCGGCGACAGCGAGTACTCACCAGCTCCTGCGCTAGGCGTGGCAAGTATCGCACAAGAATTCCATGCCCGCTCCATTACACCACCCCGTTCGCGCGAGACACTCAGGGAACCAAAGTCCAGCCCTCCAATTATAAAAAAACCGCTTAAGATTCCCAGGAATGTAATTCCAAGATCTACACCTTCTGATAAAAGTGCTGTTGGCGGTAGGAGAAAGTCGAGCCTGATCGCTAGAGAGCCGAAGTACGAGGAGGGCTCGATTCGTGACTTTGCTGATTTCATTCGGTCAACGGCACCAACAGAGGATCAGACAAGAATCCTTCCCATCTCCGTGCCTACCAGATCGAATGGTGTTCATAGTACAGCAACGTCGATGACCACACCTCCATCGTCTGCCTCGAAGCCATTGCCAAATTTGCCACGCGAGTCAGCGTCGAGAAGTGGTCCCAAGTCTCCTATGGCTTTGAGAAATAAGAGACAGTCAACTCTCGAGCCTAGAGATGCTGTGATTCGCGATCGTGGCACAGATGACTTGGTCGACTTCCTCCGCGAAGGTCCTCCTGGCGCAACTTCAGGACACGGTCATACATCATCGACAGAGAATACACCAACTAGCATCTCGACAGGCGGCCGCAATGGATCGGTATTGACGCAATCACATAGTGGTTCAGTCACGTCTTCTACCGCATTAGTCAATAACACCGTCAATAATCCCAGATCTTATCAAAAGCCAAACTCAGCAGCCACACAAGCACGAGAACCACAATCACCAGCAACTGCACGAACTCGTCCACGAGCCCGTGATCCATACGCACTACCAAGCAGCGACGAAGCAGACTCAGATTCGGATTCAGACAATTTGACAGCTCTTCCCGGCAGTAACCGTCGCCAACAACAAACTCGCAAATCTGAAAGTCAAAGCCTGATTGATTTCCTACAATCTACAGATCCACCAAACTACCATTCCGGCCCTTCGAGCTCCCTACCCTCAAAAGTCACTGCTCGCAACAACGTCACATCCGCGGCTCGTCGCTACGACGCCGTAAACATCGCCAACCGCAACACCTCCTCCCCGCCCCCTCGAAAAGCCAACCGCACCTCCACCACTCCATCTTCGACCGCACGCATGTCACCCAACGGTCGTTCGCACTCTCCAAATCCCAGTAACGTCCTCTCAACCTCAGCCTTCTACTCCACCCCCAACTCCGTCACCAATGACAGCACAACTCCTCCTGATTTCATGGCGACGCAACCGAGTAGACCCATTGATTTGAGCGAGTTGGATCGAAGCAGAAAGGATCCGATGATGAAGATGTATAACAATTTTGATGATGGAGTGGATGCTGCGCCCAGTCCGACTATTATGAGGGATAGGGGTACGAAGGTTATGAGTGGGAGTGGGAGGAAGGGGGGTGGGAGTGGGTTTTGGAAGAGGGGGATGTGAGTAGTGGTGATTGTGCGGAGGGGGGGAGAGGAGTTTCCGTTCTTTGATCATGATTGGGCTGGGTGGTGGGGTGGATGAGATGGATGATGGGTGGTATCTGCTTGGAAATAAATAGGTGGTTTCTTTGTCTATATGTTGTGAACTCTGCATACTCGACCATGTATGTGTAGCGGGAAAATCAAAGGCGCAGAGAGTCTGGCATATAAAGCGAACTGTATATAGCGATTTTCAATGTCTCTTCTTCTTCTTCTTCTTCTTCTTCTTCTTCTTTACCTCTTCCAGTTCGATCTTCATGACGCTATACGCTAGCTTGTACCGTGACACATTCTCTTTGTCCTCTATGCCCGAAGATGGAAGAAGAGTCGCATTTCTTTATTGACATTCGTTGTTGTGGCTATTGTGTAGACGTGATGTGCAGGACAAAGGCATTGTGCAGGTATGCAGGCAGTCTATATCAGATGCAGCTGGCCGGCTGGTGATGCTGGTGAACGATTTGGGTTTGTTCCTGTTCTTGAATTTCAGCGAAACTTGTCTACACAATATCAGTCTTCTTGCTTGATCTCACTTAAGCTGGTCCTGAACTCCCTACCGGCTTCTACCACCAACATCCGAATCAAATCACCACACAAAACAACACAGAATAGCCGATCACACAATGCCAGCACACCCAACCCACGACGCCACCCCCAACACAATCTGTCTCTGTCCAACCTGCATAGACGACATCGCCCTCTTCGCAACCTCTTTGACCACCCTACCGCAAGCACGCGCAGTGACGTCGCACGTCCTCGCAAGATACCAGTCCCAGCTCTTGCAGGTTAGTGCGTTGACTTCCGTTTTGGAGGAGAAGGATCCTGTGATTGAGCTGTTGAGAGGGCAGGTTGATGTGTTAAGTGCGCAATTACGCGAATATGAGGGTTGCGACAATGGGCGAGGTGAGGTGACAGCATTGAGTGAAAGATCGATGCAGAATCAACATCACCACCAGCGCAGTACGTCGTCGCTAACCTCCTCCTCCACCTCCTCCTCCTGCTCTACCTCCTCCTCAACCTCGGAAGGGGACTCAGCACTAACGCAACTCACCCACCTCAGACAACAACTCCGCAGCGAGCGCAAGAGAGAACATCCAGCAGCACTACGTCTACGGGCCGCCTGCAACGAATATGCGAATCAGGCGCATTCGAGAGAGGTTGAGGCGCAGGAGGAGGCGCAGGATTGGGCGTGGTACGCGGAGGGGTTGAGGGAGAGAGTGGGCGAGTTGGTGGGTGTTGAGCAGTGGGCGGTTGATTGCCAGATTTGGAGGGAGATGGCGGAGTGTGAGGAGATGGAGTGGGTGTAAGAGATGAGGTGTTGTGTTGAGGTGGAAGAGAGAGGAGTGGTGGGGGTGGAGGGTGTAAAAAGGGCGTAGCTGGTCTACTTACTGTCTGGGAGTGGGTGTGGTGGTGTGAGTGCGTTGAGTTTGTCTATTCTCATAGTGTCGTGAATTACATCTTTTTCTATATCTTGCTCACAATGAGAATGTTTGAGGTCACATCCGTGAAGGCCATCTTAATTTGCGTCTGTCAGGAAATAAAGTGCGAAGGGCGAAGTCTATAGAAGTGAACGCAAGATTCGATCGCTTCTGAAGACTGTTGGAGTCACGGTGTGAAGGAGAAGAGGAGAGGGCTACAGGGTTTTCCTGGATGTGGCGGTGAGGGTGTTTGTGAAAGCTCGTTCACGAGTAGATTCCAAATATAGATAATCATACCATAACCTACTCCAGCTCAGATGTCGATGTCCGATGTCGATACTATCTGGTATTCGCCTAAAACCTAGTGTGAGGAGTGCTGGAGTACTTTAGTATCAGCTAGATCCCTTCCACCCTGTTGCAGTCTTAATAAGGTAAGGCCTAGGATAGGTGGCCATTAAAGTACGAATTCGACTATCCTGGGTTGTGAAGATGACTGCTAAACTATGCATGCGATAGACACTCAATTCTGAAACGGGGTAGGAAGTAAGTGAGAGGACAAAGACGAGTGAGCAAGGTGTTTTGCCACGATGTCTTGGCAGTGAAATGTGGGGCATTTTCCATCCAGACGACACGGCGGAGGACAAGTGCTCAATCCTGCAGATACCTTGTGCGACTGGCTTGTCGAGGCGAAGAGCAATCCAAGGTATACTCCGTATCTTTGCTATCGGAAACATGGTCAATTTGTGATGGCGTGAAAAAGCAATGTGAGACGTCTCCAGAACTCAACTTAAGATAGCATCTGAGTGAAGAGCTACAATTGTATCAGCATGGATAGTCTGATCGAGGGGCAAGCCGCGGTCATGGGCAGTAACAGAGCGGTGCCCATCTTTGATGTTCAACGGGTGGCTATGGAGTTTTCAGTAGCAGGAGACTTTGTAGCCGCTCAAGTCGCAAACAACGTCCTGGTACTAGCTTTGCAATCGGGCAGAATACTGCGAGTAGACCTCGATCAGCCGAGTGATGTTGATGGTAAGAAATATTCCACCGCGACGCCAACATCTTCAAGCTTATGCGGGTCTAGATATTGACCTTCCAAAGAAGCCAAGCGAGACTGGCGTGATCAAACGACTTTTCCTTGACCCAACAGCATCGCATCTTATCATCAGTACTGCACTTGGCGAGAATTTCTACTTACACACCCAATCGCGTCAGCCCAAACAGCTCAGTAAGCTCAAAGGTATATCGATAGAATGTATAGCCTGGAATCCATCACAACCGACCGCGTCAACACGAGAGATATTGATTGGTGCTGCTGATGGTACTGTATATGAGACATATATAGAATCTGCAACGGAGTTCCTGCGCCGAGAAGATAAATACCTGAAAATAGTTTACAGGGCGGACGGACCAGTCGCAGGTATCTGGGCAGATGTGGTCGAGGATCGCACTGATTCACGAAGGATACTCATAGCAACTCCACGCAAGCTCTTGCATTTCTTCGGCCGACTAGGTCGGCACAGCTACGAAGGCAGTGGATCCATTTTTGCGAAACTCTTTGAGACCGAAACGCCACGGATCCAAGACGTGCCGTCCGCTTCTGCTACTGGACCGGCAGGGTTTGCAACAACGCCTGAGTCGCCTGGTGCGCCTGGTGTGGACGTCACGAAACCGGACAGAATCTTTGCTTGGCTACATTCACGAGGTATCTTGTACGGCCCGTTATTGACTACTCCTGCTGCAACGAATCTTGGTGACAAGCTGCTGGAGGTGGCAAAGACGCTCAATCCGGCTCAGTTGCCTGCACCCAAAGTTGCGACTGGTAGACCAAAGTCACCAGAATCTGCCACTCTTGTGGCCTTGACTCAATGGCACATTCTTATGCTCGTTGGTAATCGGATTGTAGCTGTTAACAGACTCGACGAGTCCATCGTCTTCGACACGCCTATTCTCGATACGAGTCAGCGAGCATTGGCGCTTTTGGCAGATCAGAAGAAGAACACTTTCTGGCTGTTTACGACAAAAGATATTTTGGAGATTGTCGTTACTGATGAGGACAGAGATATTTGGAAGGTTATGCTAAAAGCTCAAAAGTTTGAAGAAGCTACATTCTACGCCAACACATCTGCACAAAAGGACGCGATCGCAACAGCGTCGGGCGACTATCTCTTGAGGAGAGGACAATTTATGGAAGCAGCTAGTGTGTATGGAAAGAGCTCGAAGCCTTTTGAGCAGGTTGCTCTGGCGTTCATTGACGCAAATCAGAAGGATGCACTACGGAAGTTCTTATTAACCAAGCTGAGCGCATTGAAGAAGACTGCAATCATGCAAAGGATCATGCTTGCCAGTTGGTTGACGGAGATTTTCATGGCAAAGTTGAATTCTCTAGACGATTTGACCATGACCAAAGCAGAACTCTCTGAAACTCAAACACCGGCAGATGTGAGAGGCGAGCTAGCGTCTGTCAAAAGAGAGTTTCAAGACTTTTGCAAGAAATACAAAGCAGATCTCGATCGGAAGACGGTCTACGATATTATCAGCAGTCACGGACGCGAAGAAGAATTGCTTTACTTTTCCTTGACAATAGACGACTACAATTATATCCTGTCATACTGGATCCAGCGAGAAAACTGGCCGGAAGCGCTGAAAGCACTCAATCGTCAAACCGATCCAAATATTGTATACAAATACAGTAGCGTCCTGATGTCACACACTCCAACCGAACTCATCGACATTCTCATGCGTCAATCCTCCCTGGACGCCCGTAAACTAATCCCCGCTTTCCTCAACTACAACCAAATCACATCCGCCTCCCTCGACCAAAACCAAGCAGTCCGCTACCTCCTCTTCGAAATCAATCAGCGCGGCTCCACAGACTCCGCTATCCACAACACCCTCCTCTCAATCTACGCTTCCCACTCCAGTCGCGACGAGAGTCTTCTCCTCGCCTACCTCCAATCGCAAACACCCCTCGCCTCGATCGGCGCCACAAACAGAGTCGACGCATTAAGCCACCTCCCATACGATGCCGACTTTGCCCTTCGCCTCTGCATCCAACACGCCCGCGTCCGCGCCTGCGTGCACATCTACTCGATAATGGGCCAGTACGCCTCAGCCGTTTCCCTCGCGCTTCAACACAACGAAGTCGACCTCGCCATCAACATCGCCGAAACAACAGACCACGACGCCGCGCTCCGCAAGAAGCTGTGGCTCGCCATCGCCCGCGCCGTCATCTCGTCCACAGCCACTCTGCCAGAAAACAAATCAAAACAAGCCACAGAACCTCGCGGTCTGGCACCCAAACCCTCTTCACAGGCCCAACAAACGCAAACAGCAAGCATCACCACCGCCCTCTCCCTCCTCCACCGCGCGCCGCCCGGCGTCCTCCGCATAGAAGACCTGCTCCCGCTCTTCCCGGACTTCGTGCTCATCGACGCTTTCCGCGACGAAATCATCGCCGCGCTTTCCGCTTATTCCGCCTCCATCGACACGCTCAAGGCCGAAATGGACGCCTCCGCCGCAGCCGCCCAACGCATCAATCGTGAAGTCGCTGCGCTCGGAGACCGATGGGTGCTCGTGGAGCCCGGGGAGGCATGTGCGGTTTGCGGTATGGTGTTGGTGGAGAAGCGGTTCTGGGTTTGGGGGTGTGGGCATGGCGCGCATGCAAGTTGTGCGGAGGAGGTGTATAGTAGCGGTAAAGGGGGAAGGGGTGTGGCGAGGAGGGTGAAGGAGTTGAAGGGAGTGGTTGCGGGTGGGAGGGAGGAGATTGGACCGAGGGAGAGGCTGGAGAGGTCGAAGAAGGAGTTGGATGAGATTGTTGGCAGGGAGTGTGTTAGGTGTGGTGAGGTTGCGGTTAGGGGCGTTGATGAGCCGTTTGTGGGCGAGGGAGAGGATAAAGGTGAGTGGGCTTTGTAAAGGATGCATGATTACGATGAGGTTGTCAAGTAGGGTTTGTGCTGTTGCAGCATGGAATGGTATTGGTATATAGCAAGTCATTTGTTGTGGAAGATACAGAGTGATTTGTACAATTTTTCATTCCGAAGCTCTCTCACTTTTTGGAACATGCCTCATCTGGAAAGATCCTGGCCCTTTTTTGTGCCTCATCGAGCTGATATCACCATGTGTGCCCTGCCATGCCACGCCAGCATACTAGCCTCGTTCGAATCAGATCGCCCCAGCCATATCGTTCCAAGGGAGCGTACAAACACACTCAATTGCCGCCAGCTAACAGTCCTGCCATGTCAAAATTCAGTCAATCAATCATACATACGAAGCTCTTTCGTCTCTCCTCTTCCTCGATTGCTGCCTCATTGCCTCTCCTTCATCACAACTTTACTTCCGTCCCACCACTACCTCCCAGGAACAACAGTAGTGAGATAAACAGTCGACTTGGGCGCCTCCACACTGTTCACACTAAGGACTGTAGTCGAAAAGACAATGCTTGTGATAACTGCGCCAGAGTCCACTGTTGTCGTCGTCATCGGCAGAATCCTCGATTGTACAGGGGAAGAAGTGGAGGATATTGCAAGTGGGGTAACATCAGCCTGTTTTGACGAGCCAGACGTGAGCATGTTTGACGAATACGTTGCCGGAGTCGTGGCGGCCACGATCGTGGTAATGTAGATAGTTGATTGAGCCATGTCTGGAGTCGCTGATTGTGTTGTGGTTGAGTAGACGATGCTTGTCACGAATGCGTTTGTGTCTGTGGTGGGTGAGGGTGGCGATGGTGAGGTTGTGCTTTGTGCTGCCGTAACGATCGTTGTGATGTATACCATTGACTTCGCTGTTTCGGCACTCTCTAACGGTGTTGTGGTTGAGTAGATGACACTTGTCACGAATGCGTTTGTGTCTGA